>Ga0082335_1000113_pt1 | contig 216909 bp, 217 predicted proteins | sample Subgrocontami58m_FD_72375 | JGI IMG/M metagenome (GOLD analysis project Ga0082335, IMG submission 72375) | Subsurface groundwater microbial communities from S. Glens Falls, New York, USA - GMW37 contaminated, 5.8 m (SPADES assembly) (version 2) ... | reverse complement strand
AAAATAAAAAGGCCGGGCAACAAACTCTGCCCAGCCTTGCGTTTGCCGCATCAGTCAGTAAAGTTCTATTCTATTTTCGATCCCACCCCAGAATATTAAATAAAATTTCATTGATTCTGTCCTCCACAAGGGTGTCGTAAAAAGCCTGCCTGCCGGTAGGCAGGGAGCTTGTGCGACCCCAGTGGTTTTCTCCATAAAAAAGCGTACACTGATAAAAGAATATGGTTATTTTTCTTTATGGTCCGGATGCGTATCGGCGGCAGGAAAAGCTTTTAGAATACCGTGCTCGTTATCAAGTAAAGTTCCAAGGATTTTCCTTGCGATCGTTTGATTTAGAAGATACTCAAGAGCGGGAAGCGGCGAAGTATTTTTTACGATCTCAATCACTTTTTGAAAGTTCCCGTTTCGGCATATTGTCGAATATTAATGAAATCCCCAAAGTGGAACAAAAGGAATGGGCGACTGCGTTAAAGGAATTACTCGCGGCAAAAGATATTACGCTGGTGTTTAATGAAGCCAAAGCCCCGATCAAGGAATTTAATTTTCTTTTGCAGGATCCAGCGATTGTCTACGAATTTGCGGATTTAAAGGGGCCGGAGTTTCAGGCGTTTGTGAAAGTAGAAGCCAGAAAACGAGATATGGTGATAGATATCGGCGGCGAGTACGCGCTCATGCAGTTATTTACCGGCAATACGTGGGGGTTAGTCACGGAATTAGATCGCTTGGCTCTACTCGGTAAAAAAACCATCACTAAATTTATCGTGGAAGCCTATGCGTCTGGCGAGGCGCCGCTCAATCTTTTTACCGCTATCAATAAACTTCGGGATTTTCGTTCGGTTGGCGCTCGGTTGGCGGCGCTGGAAGAGTTATTTTTTCGCGCGGGCGACCCGGCAATGATTTTTAATATCGCGGCGGTTTCACCGTACGCCGATGAAGCATGGAAAAAGAAAATGGCCGATTATGATGTGGCCATTAAGTCTGGAAAACTGGAGTATGAAGAAGTCTTAACCGATCTTGCGCTTAGTCTCTAAGCGTTTTAGCCTTTCTTCGCAAGTAGTTTCGTGAATCGGGACTTTAAGCGACTCGCTTTATTTGGCTTGATGATGCCCACCTTGGCGCTTTTATCGAGAGCTTTATAGACTTTCGGTAATTCGGTTTTCGCGGCGTCAAAATTACCCGCGGCAATGAGTTTCAAATACTGTTTCGTCACTTTCTTTAAAGCAGTCTTACGCTGAACATTGTGGGCGCGCCGCTTGATGTTCTGGCGATTAGCTTTTTTCGCGGATTGAGTAATCATAGATTATTGGTTATTAGTCTATAAGAAAGGAGGGTGGTTGTCAATTTTTGTTCTTGAGTCTGGTCTCCCCCCAAAACCCCAGCTCTTCTCGGACACAGTATCCATTTGCTCCAGCGGCAAATGGTACTTCTCTCTCGCTCCGACATGCTTCTTATTAGATACTTTATGCTAATGAAGCAACCCAGCTGTCGGAGCTCCGAGATGTTCCTCTAAGAGCTAGGGTTTTGGGGAGAGTAGAGAAGGGAAGTGAGAACAAAAATACTTTTCAACCGAAACCCCCGCAACCGTTCCAGCATGGTCCGCCGTTTATATATAATATATAACTCTATATGAGCGAAGCTCCGGCGGTGGAACGGTGAGGACTAAGCAAGTGAGTCGCTGGATGAACGCAGCGGGTTGAGGGGAAAAGTATTTTTGTTTGAACGATTCGGTATGGAGAGATAGAGTGCTTTAAGTCTTCGTGAGATCATGTTCCAAAATTGCTTTGCGGATTGCATGCGGCGCTACGCCAATTTTTTGATTATAGGCTTTTTGGATTTTCCGGCGTCGCTTGGTTTCGGCAATGGTTTTCCGAATCGAATCGGTGATTCTATCGGCATAAAAAATAACTTTCCCGTTAATGGATCGAGCCGCTCGGCCGGCCATTTGAATCAAGCCCCGGTAATTCCGCAAAAATCCTTCCCGATCCGCGTCTAAAATTGCAATCAAACTTACTTCCGGCAGATCCAAACCTTCCCGAAGTAAATTTACACCCACAATCACGTCCACAATACCGCGGCGCAAATCATTGAGAATCTCGGGCCGTTTGAGTGTTTTGATATCCGAGTGGAGATAATGAGTTTTAATTCCATTTTTCAATAAGTATTCGGTTAAGTCTTCGGAAGATCGTTTCGTTAAGGTAAGCGCGAGTACGCGTTCGTTGGCGACAATGCGCTTTTTTATTTCTTTCAGCAAATCTTGGACTTGCGTGGCTACTGGCCGGACTTCAATTTCTGGATCTAAAATTCCCGTCGGCCGCACCAATTGCTCGGCGATGTTCGTACCGGATTTTTCCAATTCGTGCGGTCCCGGAGTCGCGGATACGAAAATCGTCTGGCCGATTTTTGATTGGAATTCGGAAAAAGTCAGCGGTCGGTTATCGAGCGCCGATGGCAAACGAAAACCGTAATTCACTAAAGTGGATTTACGCCGGCGATCGCCTTCGTGCATTGCTCGAATTTGCGGAACAGTAATATGCGATTCATCAATGAATAAAAGAAATGGTTTAGGAAAATAATCTAATAACGTTGCGGATGGTTCGCCGGGTTGGCGAAAGGCGAGATGGCGAGAATAGTTTTCAATCCCATTTACATAGCCATTTTTTTTCAACATCTCGATATCAAACAAAGTTCGTTTTTCAATTCGTTCCGCTTCTTCGAAACGATTAGCAGATTGGAGTTCTTCCACTCGTTCTTCCATTTCCATTTTGATATTTTGCAGGGCAAGTTTCAATTTTTGCTGGGGCGTGACCCAAAATTTCGCCGGATAGATTGCGGTTTTAGCGACTGGCTGGAAATCCGTATCCAGCATTTGGATAAGTTTTCGGTTTTGGAATTCCAATATGAGTTGTTCTTGGGTGACCAGATTGATAATGATTTTATCTTTCAGGATTTTGAATTGGCCTTGGTTGGGATCTTGGGTAGTGCGTTCGTATTGGAGAAAGTTCAGATGCCGCGCGATATCCGCCGGACTGATCATTTGGCCGGTCTGCAATTCCAGCCGCGTGTTTTGATATTCGGTTGGGTCGCCCAGGCCGTAGATGCAAGACACGGACGCCACCACTAACGTATCTTTTCGAGAAAGCACGCTTTGGATAGCCATGTGACGGAGCTTATCAATTTCTTTATTGATACGGGCATCTTTTTGAATATAAATGTTGGTGTGGGGGAGATAGGCTTCCGGCTGATAGTAATCGTAATAGGAAACAAAATAATGGATTGAATTCTGCGGAAAAAAAGCTTTGAATTCTTGATAGAGTTGAGCGGCGAGAATTTTGTTTGGAGAAATAACCAGCGTGGGGAGATTGAGCTGTTGCAGTGCGGAAGCCATCGTAAACGTTTTGCCCGACCCGGTCACGCCGAGTAGAGTTTGATTTTGCTCACCGCGAAGCACGCCCTCGGTGAGGGTTTCAATCGCGCGCGGTTGGTCGCCTTTCGGCTGAAAATGGGATACTAATTTGAACATAATATTTAGTGCTTAGTGGCTAGCCACTAGTGGTTAGGGAGATTAGTATTTTAATTTAGGGTACTAGCGGCGTATGCTCGGAAAAAGTTATGATTAAGAAAATACTAGTCTCTAGTCGCTAGCCCCTCAATATTTATGATTTACTCACTCAAAGGCCTATTAGTTTTAAAACACGATAATTTTTTTGTGCTGGACATTGGTAATGTTGCCTTTAAGATTCGCACTTCGCACTCTGCGCTTAGGAGCTTGCCACAGGCGGGTGAGACCGTCAATGTAGTTACGCATCTGCACGTTCGGGAAGATGCGTTGGAATTATATGGATTTCTCAATCCCGCGGAATTGGAATTATTTGAGTTGCTGATTGGCGTGTCGGGTATTGGCCCAAAGTCCGCGTTAGGAATTTTAGGCATTGAGGAAATTGAAAAGTTAAAAGCCGCGATCAGCGAAGGCCGGCCCGAGCTCTTAACTAAAGCTTCCGGGGTTGGACGAAAAACCGCGGAACGGGTTATTTTAGAATTGCGGACGAAATTACAACAAGAAGGATCGGCGGCAATTGTCGGTGTAATGGAGTCGGATCAAGATATTATTGAAGCGTTGGCGAATTTAGGGTATACCAAAAGTCAGGCAAAAGACGCATTACTCCGAGTTGGTAGTGATATTGTTGGTATGGAAAAACGCATTAAAGCGGCATTACAATTTTTGAAATCATCATGAAATCTTTATTCCGACCCTTATTTTCACTCTATCATTATATATGGGCCTTGTTGGGGGCGTGGGTCTATCGCTATCCTTCTCGGGATATTTTTGTATTAGGCATTACCGGCACGAAAGGAAAATCCACGGTCGGGGAATTAGTAAGCGCGATCTTCGAAGCGGCGGGCAAGAAAACAGCCCTACTTTCTTCGGTGCGGACTAAGATAGACGGCGAAAGCCATCTCAATAAAACCGGAATGACCATGCCCGGGCGTTTCGCGATCCAGCGCTTTCTGCGTCGTGCGGTGGATGGTAATTGTGATTATGCGATTATCGAAGTGACGTCGCAGGGCGTGCTTCAGCATCGCCATCGCTGGATTGATTTTAACGCGGCGATGCTCACTAATTTACAGCCGGAACATTTGGAGGCGCATGGTTCATTTGCGAATTATCGGGACAGCAAACTAAGTTTTTTTTCTTACGTTGCGCATTCGTCTCGAAAATCAGCAAAAATCTTTTTTGTAAATAACCAAACTCGAGATTATCAGTACTTCACTCGGGTCGCTGAAAGCGATGGCACGCTTACCGTGTTTAATAGAAAAGATTTGGCGAAGCTCAAACTGAAACCAAAAATTATTGGAGAGTTTAACGAAGAAAATATTGCCGCGGCGATTGCGTTTGCCCGTTCGCAGAATATTGAGTGGGAAACCATCAAACACGCGTTGGAAGCTTTTGATGGTGTGCCCGGGCGGTTTGAATTTATCCAGCAACAGCCTTTTGCGGTGATTATCGATTATGCGCATACGCCGGATTCGTTGGAAAGTGTGTATCAAACTGTGAAGCAGTATTTACTGAAAACCAAAAAGCAAAAATTGATCTGCGTGCTTGGGGCCGCGGGCGGCGGGCGCGATGTCTGGAAGCGACCGGTGATGGGGAAAATCGCGGCGCGTTATTGCGATGAAATTGTATTAACTAATGAAGATCCGTTTGATGAAGAACCAGTGGCGATTGTGGATCAGATTGAAGGTGGAATGATTGGCGACCACAAGCCGCCGGTGGAACGCTATATGGATAGAAAAGAAGCGATTCGCAAAGCAATTCAAAAAGCGAAACGCGGCGATGTGGTAATGATTACCGGTAAAGGATCGGAACCGTATATGCGCGTTGCTCATAATCGAAAAATTCCTTGGAATGAGCGGGAGCTGGTATTGAAGATTTTAAACAGCGAACGGATTGAATTATAGAGCTTGTCCTGAGCCTGTCGAAGGATTGACAATCACATCGATCAGAGTAAGCTGAATGAATTAGTTTCTTTGAAAATGGGAAAAATGGCAATAGCACGGGTATCTTAAAGGAGGCACGATGCAAAGGATTGGCGGATCACCAGTAATGACGGGACAGTACGGGAAGGAGGTTCAACTACGAGTGGCGCCGGTTCAGGTGTTCGCGCTCGAGGTGAGTCTTCATCGATCGCTGGAAGATCAATGCGAAGAATTGAACATTCCAGTGACCGGGATTGTGAAAGAGGTCAAGCATTTTTGTTTTGGCCAAAATCACAATCGAACGCATCGCCAACAACGCATCCATAGTGTTAACAATGGCTACGAATTGTTGGCGGCACTAAAGAAGTATGATGGTGGTCTCTACAATCGGGATAATATTTTTGGGCTTATCAATCCGTTTAAAGATAGGCACCCAAAATCATTTCTCGATCCGTTGGAGGCGTTAGCGCTGTATCGGGAAAATCCGGCAAGTATCAATAATTTAAACTGGTATTTGCCTGGTGCATTCTCTTTCAAGCATGGTGATGTAATACCGGTGCTGGGTCGTTTCACGAACGGGAAAGTTAAGTTCGCAATGGTGAATGTCACTCATTGCCACTTATGGACGTTTCCGTACAAGCAACAACAGCCAATATAAAAGGGGAATTCTTTTTAAAAAGCGCGGTTTTTATCTCACAAGGATGAAAGCCGCGCTTTTTAGTTTATATTTTTGATTTTATGGTAACTTGACTTTTTTGATTTTTCATATATAATAGTTATATTAGAGTTTTGTGCACTTTGTAAAAAAATAAAATAAATGGGGGTGATACGCAATGCAACTTGCAACGTCTCAGCCGCAGTCGCCGAGATTTTTTGTCCTCGACGAAAATTCTGCTCACCAGCAGGGTTGTTGGGATTTGGGAGTAACTCCGACTTTAGGAGAGCTTCTGAAAAAGGCAAAAAATCTGTACGGTGTTTCCGAAGAAAAAGTGGCGGTGTTCGTTCCGACCATGAAGTACCCTTCGCTACAGATGGCGAAGATCGAAGACGTCGAAAAAGACCAGCAATTCCGGACTTTGTCGGATCTGTGTCAGGAGTACCAAAAGCGGTTCGATAAAGAGGGGGTGAGCTTGCATTCAGTCTTTGTGTATTGGGAAGACGTTACCGGTTATGGAGATTATTCCGTCAAGTTGATCGGCCAGATACCTAACGCGCCAGGACTGAACGGGCAACTCGCTGCCTAACCCCTCACATCTTAAAGAGAAACCGTTCCGATATTCGCTCACGCGAAAACGGAACGGTTTTTTTATTTCCGGATTTTATATTAAGCTATATACATGAAATTAACCTTCTGCGGGGCGGTGAAAGAAGTAACCGGTTCCAACTATCTTCTCGAATACGACGGCACAAAAATTCTCATTGATTGCGGTTTGTTTCAAAGCGGCCATTTTTCTGAAGGGCATAATTGGGATCCATTTCTGTACAATCCTCAAGAAATTACTGCTGTGTTTGTGACTCACGCGCACGTTGACCACACTGGCCGATTGCCGAAGCTTATTAAAGATGGTTTTCATGGAAAGATTTACTCCACGCCGCCGACCAAAGATTTCGCTCATCTTCTACTGACGGATTCGGAACATTTGCTCGCGACCAACGCGGAGAAATTAAAAAAACCACTTTTGTACGACACTGGCGACGTGGAACGCCTGATGCCATTGTGGGAAGGTATCCCGTATCATAAGCCAATACAGATTGGCCCGTTTACGGTCACACTGTATAAATCCGGGCATATTTTAGGATCGAGCGCGGTGCTGGTGGAAGCCGACGGCACAAAAATAATTTTCTCTGGCGATTTAGGCAATAGTCCGGCGCCGATTATTGGCTCGCCGGATATTATTGACGATCAAGATATAGATTATTGCGTGATTGAATCCACGTATGGCGACCGCATTCATAAGCCGGAACCGAAAGGTTTTATTGAAGACGTGATTGAAGAAACCGTCAAAGCCGGCGGTACGCTGGTGATTCCCGCCTTCGCGATGGAGCGAACGCAAAAACTGCTTTTTGAAATCAATGAGTTAATCGAACACGGGCGCGTGCCCGCGGTGCCGGTATTTTTAGATAGCCCGCTTGCGATTCGAATTACCGAGATTTATAAACGCTATAAAGATTATTTTGATAAAGCAACGCTCCAGCTTCTGAAAGGCGATCAGATGTTATTTGATTTCCCGGGACTGCGGAAAACGTTGACGAGCGAAGAATCCAAAGCCATCAATGACGTTCGACCACCAAAAATTATTATTGCCGGATCGGGAATGTCGCAAGGCGGGAGAGTTTTACATCATGAGAAGCGCTATTTGCCGGATCCGGCGAGTACTATTCTTTTTGTTGGTTATCAAGCGCAAGGATCGCTGGGAAGGCGGATTCAAGAAGGTGCCACGACGGTGCAGATTCACGGCGAGGAGGTACCGGTGCGTTGTCGAATTATTGCGGCGGAAGGGTATTCGGCTCATGCGGATCAGAATCAATTACTGAATTGGCTGCGACCGATGCGATTCGCGCTGAAGAATGTCTTTGCGGTGCAGGGCGAAGAACGTTCCGCGCAAGCTCTCACGCAAAGGGTCATTAACGACCTAGCAGTCCACGCCGAGATTCCCACAATAGGGAAAGGCTATGAGTTATAAGCTGTGATATACTAAAACGATATGGCAATTCGTTTAAGCAGGCGCCAACATTTAAAATATAAAATTTGTATTTCCGGAGCCGCCGATACCGGCCATTGCGCGATTGACGCGGTAGAAAAAGCCGAAGCGCTCGGCCGGGAAATTGCCGCTCGCGGTATGGTCTTAGTGACGGGCGCGACTGTGGGTATTCCGTATTGGGCGGCGAAGGGCGCCAAAGAAGCGGGCGGGATTGTGATTGGCTTCTCGCCAGCGGCATCCGAGCTCGCACATACGAAATCGTATAAACTGCCGACCGATTATCACGATGTTATTGTGTATACCGGTTTTGAGTATTCCGGCCGAAATTTGATTTTAGTGCGTTCTTCCGATGCGGTGATTAATGTCTGCGGCCGGATGGGCACGCTCAATGAATTTACGATTGCCTTTGAAGACGAAAAACCGATTGGGGTGATGGAAAAAACCGGTGGTACGGCGGATGAAATCAGAAGTATTATCAGCCGGATGCATCGTGGCCCGGGGAAAGTGGTCTACGATGCGGACCCGAAAAAACTTTTGGATAAAGTGACGGATTTAATTGATAATGAACGCGCGGGTAAAAATACCAGCCGTTATGTGCGAGGTTAAGGACATAATCTAAAGGTCGTTATATAGTTATATGTATATGTTAAAGAAAATTTTACAATCTCTCGGTTTAGCGAAAAAAACCATTCGGCAAGATGCGCCGATTGGAGAAGTGACTCATTATTATGGCCATTTGAAAGTTGCCATCGTGAAATTCAAACAAGATGTATTGGTGGGGAGTAAAGTCACCTTTCAGGGTATTACTACAGATTTTTCCCAAGCAGTGGATTCCGCGCAGATGGATCATCAGGCGGTACAAAAGGCGCCAAAAGACAGAGAAGTGGGAATCAAGGTAAAAGCAAAGGTTCGGGAAGGCGATCGCGTATATTTAGATTCCTAACTATGTTTACTATCGAAACTCTGTTTGCGGTGAAGCAATTACTGCTTGCTATTGGGCTCGGATTTATTTTGGGCGTAGAGCGGGAATTAGCTCATAAGTCCGCCGGCGTACGCACGCATACGCTCGTGGCATTAGGCTCCGCGCTTTTTTCGATGATGTCCGTAATTTTAGGAACTCCTTATGGCAATCCGACTCAAATCGCTTCGCAAGTTGTGGTGGGCGTGGGTTTCTTGGGCGCTGGTTTGATAGTCGTTCACAATTCCAAAGTACAGGGTTTAACCACTGCGGCCGGAGTCTGGGTCGCCGCGGCAATCGGTATGGCAGTCGGGCTTGGTTTGAATAACTTGGCGCTTATCAGCACCCTCCTCACCGTTATTATTTTTGTTATCCTCTGGCCGATTGAACACCGTTTCATCGAGAAGATTGCCCGTATCAATAAAGAAGAACTGGATTAATCGCGTGCTATGTACGCGAAACTTTTTTTACCCGCAAGTATTTTAGCTGGCATTATCATTGGCGCCGGAATGTTTTCTTTGCCGTTTGTATTCAATCAAATCGGCATCGTGACGGGGACAGTGTATGTGGGAGTCGCGGCGCTTTTGTTTATCGGCATTTATATTTTCTATGCCGATATTATTTTACGGACTCCGGGAAACCATCGCTTTGTCGGTTACGCGAAGCAGTATCTGGGCGTAGGCGGTTCTTGGGTGGCGTTGCTGATGGGATTGGTGCAGTCTTTGTTAGTGCTCACCGTCTATTTAATTCTCGCGCCCAGTTTTCTCCGGCTTTTTGGCTTTGATCATTCCTTACTGCCGGTATTGATCTTCTGGTGCGTGAGTTCTTTGGCGATTCTTTTCAGCACTAAAAAGATAGCGATTTTGGAATTTCTGATTGTCTGCGGAATGATGCTGATTATCTTTTTGGTGTTCTTACTCGGTTTTCCTCAATTTCTCACAACTTATTTTAGCTGGGGGTCGCTCGATGTTTCTAATCTGGGCGGCATCGGAGCAATTCTTTTCGCACTGTCTGGCACGCTCGCGATTCCGGAAATCGTCAGTTATTTTCGGGAAGCGAAAGTAAAGCAAACGTATTTGAAACACGTGCTGATTCTGGGCGGTCTTTTGCCGGCGCTCGCGTACCTTGGTTTTGTGTATGGAGTTTTTGGGTTGGCTCATCAAATTTCCGAAGATGCGGTGTCGGGATTAGTGGTGTCGCCGTGGGTGCTCGCGAGCATTGGTGTGTTGGGGCTATTGTCGCTCGTGAGTTCGTATATTGTCATTGGCTTGAACGCGCGGCGGGTTTTGCAATACGATCTGGGCATCTCTTCTTTGTATAGTAAAACCGCGGTGGTGATTCTGCCGCTTGTAATCTATATGGCGCAAAGCCGCGGCTTTGCGGAATTGGTATCGTTGATTGGATCAATTTTTCTGCCACTGGAAAATGTATTTGTGCTGTTGATGTGGTTTGTCATGAATCAACGCCACCGAGTCGTGCGGCCTTTTGCCGGCAACATTGTTCGAGCGAGCTATCCTTTATTGTTGCTGGTTTTTCTAGTTGTGTTGTTGAAGGGTTTGTTTTAAGCTACATCCACATTGTCCTCATGGTCTAACGGATAAGACGTAGCCCTCCGAAGGCTGAGACTGAGGTTCGACTCCTCATGAGGACACAATGATTAAGTTTTTATCAAAAATTTTCTTTGTTAGTTTTTTACTGAACTTTCTCTGGGAAATTTCGCAGATGGGTTTTTATTCAGAAATAGGAATAGGGAGTGTATCCAATTACAATCAATTCGTGAAAATCCATTGGTTGGTTTCTTTGAAAGATGCGCTGATGGTGGTGTTGGTTATTTCATTAATAAGTTTGATTTTAAAAAATTGGTTGTGGACCGAACGAGTAAATAAAATCTGGTTGTGGCTTTTGGTATTACCGGTTTGGCAGGGGATTATTGAATATCACGCAGTCTATATTGCTCATCGCTGGGCGTATCTGGAAACTATGCCGCTCATTTTTGGAATTGGCCTTTTACCCTTATTACAGATGCTTATTTTGCCAGCAGTTGCTATTCTTATAGTTAATGAAATTCGTCGCTGATTTGCATATCCATTCCAAGTATTCCCGCGCGGTTTCCAAGAATATGGTGCCGGAGGAGTTGGATCGCTGGGCGGATGATAAAGGGATTTTGGTAATGGGCACGGGAGATTTTACCCATCCCGCGTGGATCAAAGAATTACAGCAAAAACTAGAACCCGCCGAACCCGGACTCTATCAGCTCAAACAAGAATATAAACAAAAGACGCTCAAAGGCACGTTCGCCCACACCCGTTTTTTGTTATCCGTAGAAATTGCCTGCATTTATTCCCGCGGTGGGAAAACTCGGCGCGTGCATCATATTATCATGGCGCCGGATTTTGCCACTGCGGACAAAATCAACGCGCGTCTGGGCGCGCTGGGAAAACTTGGCTCGGATGGCCGCCCAATTTTGGGTTTAGATTCAGAAAAACTGGCGGGCATTATATTTGATGCCAATCCCAAAGCCGTGATTGTGCCAGCGCACGCGTGGACGCCGTGGTTTTCCGTGTTTGGTTCTATGTCCGGTTTTGACACACTTGAAGAATGTTTTGGCCAATATACTGACCAGATTTTCGCGATTGAAACTGGTTTGTCTTCCGATCCAGCGATGAATTGGCGGCTTTCCAAATTGGATAACATTGCTTTGATTTCCAATTCGGATTCGCATAGTTTGCAGAGAATTGGCCGTGAGGCGAATGTGCTGGATACAGAATTGTCCTATGACGGAATTATGGACGCGATTTGTTCCCGTGACCCGAAAAAATTCTTGTACACCATAGAATTCTTCCCAGAGGAAGGAAAATACCATTATGACGGGCATCGGGCGTGCAATGTCGTAATGAGCCCGACGGAAACAAAAAAACATAAAAATCTTTGTCCAAAATGCGGCAAGAAAGTAACGATTGGCGTTGTCTATCGCGTGGATGATTTAGCGGATCGGCCGGAAGGATATCGCGATACGAAGCGGGTGCCGTATAAAAATTTGGTTACATTGGATTCAATTATTGGCGAGGCATTAGATGTTGGCAAAGCATCAAAATCCGTAATGCGGCAATACGAAAAATTGATTAAAGAGTTTGGTTCGGAGTTTAATATCTTACTCAACGTTCCGGTGAACGATATCGGGCAGGCGTCGCTTCCGGCAATTGGGGAGGGGGTAAAGCGGATGCGGGAGGGGAAATTGACCATTCAACCCGGTTACGACGGAGAGTTCGGGGTGATTAAGATTTTTAATGATAAGGAAAAGAAAAATATCGCCGCTCAAAAATCTTTATTATAATTTCTATAAGCTGCCGAATTCCTCTATAATAGAAAGATGAATATTTCGCTGGTGTATCTTGGACAGCGGGCGCTCTATAGAATCTGGCTTTTTATCAAGCATTGGTATATTGGTGGCTTTGTGCGAGGGATTACCTGGCATCTGGCGGTATTGGAACAGCTCGACCGCTTTTTTGCTTTGAAAATCACCTTTCGCTATTTGTTCCAGCCACTCTATCGAGACTATACGGTAATTGGCTATCTATTTGGGTTTTTATTTCGCTCGATCCGGATTATTTCTGCGCTCATTATCTACGCTCTTTTTGCAGTCCTAAGTCTCATGCTGTATCTTGGGTGGGCGTCCATTCCATTATTATTAACCTATCGCGTATGCCAAGAGATTTTGCGAATATAGAATTTTATTTTTCCGAGCCGCGATTGTTGATGACCACCGTCGGTCGACTCATTGTCCGTGTCGTGAGTTACGCGACGTACGTAGTATTATTGGCGGCATGCGTCTCCTTTCTTTTGTCGGAAGTTGTTGCAGTGCGGTTGCTCGGAATCTTTTGTGTACTCTTTTTAATTGACGCCTATTTGCATCTGCGGCAGGCGGATCAATCCTTTGGCCATACCTTACCGAAGAAAATCAATCTTGCCGCGTATCTAACGCCCACAAGTTATCGCACGATTGAGTATGCGTTTGAGCGATCATTATTAGTAGGCGGCGACTTTTATCTTTTCTTGTTGAATCAACTCATTGGCCGCAAAGAAATTCGCGGCGGAATTTGGCGATTAGGCGTTGCGCCAGAAGAGCTCCAGCAGAAAATTGATGAATTATTGCAACGGAGTCTAGAGCGTGTCCGAGACAAAAACGAAAAGCGATCGGATCGGCACGCGCGATTGCTCATTATGACCGAGCAGGTAGCGCGGTTTGGTTTTCAAAATGCCATGGCAACGGATAGCCGTTTTATTGAACCGAAAGATATTTTTGCCGCCTTATCGAAGATTGACGACCCGGCGATCCAAAGACTTTTTCAATTATTCAATATCAATAATCAGGATTTAGAGAACGCGTTAATTTTCAGCCGTTTTCGTATTCCGTGGTGGCAATCGTGGCGATTACCGTCTGCAATTGGTGGCTTTGTCAGTAAGCCTCACGCTATTCGGCATCGGGTAATGAATCGAGCGTGGAGTTCGCGGCCAACGCCGGTATTAGATAAACATAGCCAAGATTTGACGGATTATGCCCGATCGGAGCAGATTGGCTTTTTGATTGGCCATCAGGAAGAATACAATCAAATGCTGGATGTATTAGCGCGATCGACAAAACCGAATGTGTTATTAATTGGCGAGCCGGGCGCTGGGAAAGAAGCATTAGTTGCTCATCTGGCGCATAGTATTACCAAAGACCAAGTGCCGGAAAATTTATTTGATAAACGGATTATTTCTCTTAATATCGGCAGTATGGTTGCGGGTGTGGATCCCGGCGAGTTACAGGAGCGTGTCAAAACAATTATTCAAGAAATTATGCAGGCGGGAAATGTGATTCTCTACATTCCTGATATTCATAATCTCGCTAAGACATCCGGAAAATCTTACTTGAGCGTCGTGGATACGTTGTTGCCAGCTATTTCTGGAACCGATTTTTCCGTGATTGGCGCGACCTATACGCGGGAATTCAAACAAGTCATTGAACCACAAACTGATTTTTCCAGCGCGTTTGAAGTGGTTCGAGTCGAAGAAGTCAGTGAAGAAGAAGCGATAAAAATTCTTGTGTATCAAAGTATTCTTTTGGAACGGCAATATAAAATTGTTATTAGTTTTGGGGCAATTAAGCAGGCAGTTTTGCTCGCTCATAAGTATTTTCGGACTACCTTACTGCCCGCGAGCGCGGCAGATCTTTTAAAAGAAGCCTTAAGTAATGTGACAAGTAAGGAGGAAAGGGTAGTGAAAGCTGATGATGTATTAGATATTGCTCAACGCAAAGTGAATATCCCGCTCCGGCAGGCGAAAGACGCAGAGGCGGAAAAATTACTGAATTTAGAATCCTTTATTCATATGCGCCTAGTAGATCAGGAACCAGCAGTGACGGCAGTGGCGCAGGCCTTGCGGGAATACCGCAGTGGTCTGGCGAGGAAAGGCGGACCGATTGCCACGTTCTTGTTTGTCGGGCCAACCGGAGTCGGGAAAACCGAGCTTTCTAAAATTCTCGCGAGTATTCAATTTGGATCTGCGAATACGATGGCGCGGTTTGATATGTCGGAATATCAAGACAAGCAAAGCATTTTTCGTTTTATCGGTTCGCCGGATGGCGCGGTAAGCGGCAGTTTGACGGAAGCGATACTGCAACGGCCATATAGTCTAGTCTTACTGGATGAATTCGAAAAAGCGCATCCAGATATTTTGAATCTCTTTTTACAAGTATTTGATGATGGTCGCCTGACGGATAATTTAGGGAAAGTCGTGGATTTTCAGAATACGATTATTATCGCGACCTCAAACGCTCATTCGGATTTGATTAAAACCGAATTAGAGCAAAATCACGCAATGCCAGCGATTGCGGAATTGGTAAAAAAGAAATTAACCGAATATTTCAAACCAGAACTCATCAACCGTTTCTCGCGGATTATTGTGTTTAAGAATTTATCGCCGGAAGATATAAAAGCGATCGCGCAACTCCAGCTCAAAGATTTGGCCAAGACTTTGCAAGAGAGTCACAAAGTAGATTTGCAGTTTGATCCGGCGGTGATCGCGAAGATTGCCGAGTGGGGGTATGATCCGGTGTTTGGAGCGCGGCCGCTTCGGGGCGTGATTGCGGATAAGTTACGCAGTGTCTTAGCGGAAAAGATTTTGAAGAATGAAGTTGTTGCCGGCTCTCGATTGCGCGTGGTTCTCGCGGGCGATCAGATTGAGTTTCAAGCGGCGGATGGGACTGCGTAGCCGGTTTGTCGGGTTAGGGAAGATGTGCTAAGCTTAATAGGTGTAGTCGGGCGTAGCACCGACTTTCTTATTTGCCCACGCATCGCTTGCGAATAAGCGAGAAGCGTTGGTTGCAACTCATTAAGCTCATTATTTTAACTGAATATGCCACGAGAAATCTCTGCGGGTATTATTATTTATAAAAAAATGAAAGATCGGGACGACAAAATAGATACAAAATATCTATTGCTGTACCATGGCCGGGGCTATTGGAATTTCGCCAAGGGGAAATTAGAAAAAGACGAGCGGAGTTATGAGGCGGCCATTCGGGAAGTAGGCGAGGAAACCGGTATCCCGCCGGCATCCTTACGTGTGGAGCGAGATTTCAAAGTGGCGGATAAATATATCTACCAATGGGAGGGAGAAAAGATTTTTAAAATTGTCATTTTCTTTTTAGCGCAAACCTCTCAAGGAGAAATTCAATTATCCCACGAGCACGAAGGCTATGGCTGGTTTTTATTCAAAGATGCCCAGAAACTTTTACGGCATCACAATAGCAAATTAATTTTAAAGAAAGCTCATGACTACCTTCGTCGAAAAGATTTACCAAGTCGTCCGCTCAATCCCCAAGGGCCAGACCCTCACGTATAAAGAAGTAGCTCAGCGGGCTGGCCGCCCGCGCGCCTATCGCGCAGTGGGGAATATCCTGCATCGTAATCCGGATTTGAAGAGAATTCCTTGTCACCGAGTCGTTCGCAGTGATGGCACGACCGGCGGCTATCTATTTGGCACACAAAAAAAGCGTAAGCTTTTGATCCAAGAAGGCGCGCTGAAGCGAGGGAAATAAATAATAAAAAACCCGCTTGAGCGGGTTTTTTATTATTTATTTAATCGTGGCAATCAATTTCTCAAATACTTTTGGTTCAGTGAGCGCGATGTCTGCCATGATTTTTCTATCCAGACGGATATTGGCTTTTTTGAGTTTGCCGATCAGCTGGCTGTAGGTTATACCGTGATTGCGAGCGGCGGCGTTAATTTTGACATTCCAGAGTTGGCGGAAATTCCGTTTCTTTTCCTTTCGGCCGCGGAACGCATGAGACCAGGCGTGGAGCAAAGCTTCTTTGGCGGCACGTTCTTTCGCCTTTCGTCCCCAGCGAAAGCCTTTGGTATATTTAAGAATCTTTTTTCGTTTTTTGGTGGCGACAACGCCTCGTTTTACTCGTGGCATAGCTTAAGTAGATTAAAAATATTTACGTAATGTTTTCATTTCGACGGCGCTGAAAGAAACCGCTTTCCGCTTATCGCGAGTCTTCTTTCCGGTACGCTTGGCGCGGAAATGATCCTGGGCCATTTGACGGCGCATGATCTTACCGGTCGAAGTGATACGGATGCGTTTGCGGATGCTTTTTTTCATACGTGATTAAAATAGTACTGGATTCGGTCTAAAAATGCAAATCAGCATTATTTCTTGGCAATTTGGATGTTTAACCCTCGGCCGCCGAACCGCACGTCCGCGATCACCTTATGTTCCGGAGTAATCATCTTCATAAATTCCTCCAATCGATAACGCGCCCAATCTTTATTGCCTTTTTCTCGTCCTCTAAGCGTTAATTGGATTTCCACTTGGTTTCCCTCGGCTAAAAATTCATTCACTTGCCCCGCCTTGATTTCTAAATCATGTTGAGCGGCGCGTACGCTGATTTGCACCCGTTTCATATCGCCGCCGCGCTGTTGCGCCCGCTGTTTTTTCAGTTTCTTTTCTTCCTGATAGCGGTATTTGTCAAAACTGATGATTTTGACGACGGGCGGTTTGGCATTCGGAGAAATCTCGATCAGATCCAAACCTTTTTCCTTAGCTAAAGCTTTCGCCTGTTCCAAAGATAAGACGCCAATGTTGGCGCCAGTGTCATCGATTACCCGTACTTCAGGGGATTTAATTTGGTCGTTGATTTTAATCAATATGGGAAATAGTAGCAGTTTTTAATTCTTTTGTATAGCAGTGGAAATGGTGGGAATTGAACCCACATCCGAATCATTGCGAAATGAGAACTGGTACGAGTGTAGCTAAATCTGATTAAAACGCATACATAGAGACCTAGCAAAAACGCACGCGTCGTTTCAGTTAAGTTTATTCGTAGTTACTGATGTTCTACGGTAGAGCTTGAGATATAACACCGGCTGACAACCTATCAAGCGTCAGTTGGCCGATGGCCCCGCGGCATAAAGCGACGGGACAAGCCAGTTAAGCAAAAGCTAAAGCTGGCTGTCGATTAAATGAGTTTGCACTTATTTAATTGTGTAACGTTGATAACGCAGGCATTACGCTGCGACTCGATTCTCATTTGTTAATGACCGTCGAAGCCTGTCATCCCCCTTTTAACGCTCGATTAATCTCTCTTTGTGTTTGGCGTTCTCGAATCGTTTCACGTTTATCCTGTGTCTTTTTATGTCGGGCCAATCCAATAGAGAGTTTAATCTTGCTTTTACTAAAATAACACGAAAGCGGCACTATAGTCAAGGAACTTTCTTTTACCTTGCCGAGCAGATATTTTAATTCTTTTTTCTTCAGGAGTAAGCCTCGACTGCGCGAAGGATCGTAATCACTTGGGGTATTTCTTGGCTGATAGGGCGGGAGATTGGCGTTCAAAAGATAGGCGCCGTTCGGCTTGATGATGACGTAAGAGCCGGTTAAATTGAGCCGTCCGGCAAGGATGGATTTTACTTCTTGGCCAGTCAAAATCATCCCTGCTTCAAAGGTTTCTAAAATCTCATAATCAAATCTGGCTCGGCGGTTTTCTGACAACATTTCCATGGCTTCATCTTACCTTAGGCCTCGTTAGAAATAAAATTTATGGCAAGGTATACTAGAGAGCATGACAAAGGCAAAAGACGGCATCATTAAATTATCTCCCTCAACCCTCAATCTTTTTTTGGAATGTAAAAAATGTTTTTGGTTGCAGTTAGTTCAGGGCATTCATCGGCCGCGGGGTGTGTTTCCATCACTTCCGGGAGGAATGGATAATTTGATAAAGAAATATTTTGATAAGTATCGAGTGGAGGGAAAATTGCCTCCGGAAATTGAAGGAAAAGTGGAAGGTTTGTTGATGGCGGATTTAGATTTATTAAATAAGTGGCGCAGTTGGCGAACGGGGCTGGTGTATAAAGATATAGAAAGCGGATCAATTTTGAGTGGCGCGCTGGATGATTTGATGGTGAATCCCAAAACTCAGTTGTATATGCCTTTCGATTACAAAACTCGCGGCTATGACCTGAAAGAAGATTCTTCCTCCTATTATCAAAATCAGCTCAATTGCTACTCATTGATGCTTCAAGAAAACGGCCTCAAACAAGCCGGATTTGGTTATCTTTGCTACTATATTCCGAAAGATGTTGCCGAGGGTGGGCAAGTGCGGTTTGAGGTGATTATAAAAAAGATGGACTTGAACCCAGAGGTAGCGCGCCAGGTATTTAAAGACGCGCTCGCGTTAATGCAGGGTCCGATGCCGCAGGCGCATAGTAGTTGCGTGTATTGCGTCTGGGGCAAGGATTTTGTGGCGAACTAGATGATATGATTCAAGAAATCAAAAAAATAATTCAAAAAGATATTCCCAGTGGTATAGAGTTGGAACTTCAGGCATCGGATAAGCCGGAATTTGGGGATTATTTTACCAATGTTGCGTTTCAGTTGGTGCCGATGATGAAAAAATCGCCTTTTGAAATTGCTAAGGAATTAGCGCAGAAGTTCAGCGGGCATCCGGAATTTTCCAAAGTGGAAGCCATTGCGCCTGGGTTTATTAATTTTCACCTTGCTCCGGAATTTCTGCAAAACGAAGTAAAAACTATTTTGAAAACCAAAAAGAAATATGGCGTGAACAAAGTTTCTCCAGCTTTGAAAATCAATTTAGAATTCGTATCCGCGAATCCAACTGGGCCGCTCACTATGGCGAATGGCCGCGGCGGATTTTATGGGGATGTGCTGGGAAATGTACTGGAAAAAGTTGGGCATAAGGTAACGAAAGAATATTACGTAAATGACGCGGGGAATCAGGTGCGATTGCTGGGAGAAAGTATTTTAGCGGTAGCCGGACATCCGTCAGCTGGCGGACCAGCTGCGGGAAATCACTACAAAGGAGTATATATAAAGACGCTCGAGAAGAAGTTGAAGCCGAAAAATGGAGTAGATCCAGAAACGCTCGGCAAAAAAGCCGCAGTAATTCTTTTGAAAGAAATCCGGGCTTCGCTCAAAAAAGCAGGTATCAACCACAAGGTTTGGTTTTCGGAAGATAAAAATCTGCACAAAAAGAAAGAGTTGGATAAGGTGCTCGCAGCACTGCGGGTAAAAAATCGCACCGAGAAAAAAGATGGAGCGGAGTGGCTTGGGGATAACGTGCTCATAAAATCTGATGGTAATTCGACTTATTTTCTTGCAGATTTAGCTTATCATTACGATAAATTCATAAAACGGAAATTTGATGTTGCGATTGATATCTGGGGCGCGGATCATCACGGCTATATCGCTCGAATGAAGAATGGAGTCGAGGCGCTGGGGATTGATTCAAAGAAATTGCAAATTCTTATTACTCAATTAGTTCGTTTAATTAAAGATGGTCAGGAAGTGAAAATGTCCAAACGAACCGGCGAATTTATTACGCTGGACGAGTTGATTAGGGAAGTAGGAAAAGACGCGGCGCGATTCTTTTTCCTGATGCATTCGCTCGATACACATATGGATTTTGATATGGGACTTGCGAAAGAGAAGTCCCAGAAGAACCCAGTTTTTTATGTGCAGTATGCGTATGTGCGGGTGATTAATATTTTAGCGAAAAGCGGAAAACGAAAAACTAAAAAGATTAATTTTGATTTGTTAAAATCCGAATCCGAGCAAAAATTAATTCGCGAGATGGTGAGACTGCCGGATGTGATTGCTCAAACCGCAAAAGATTATCAGGTGAATCGCTTAACGACCTACACAACCGAACTGGCGCGGGCATTCCATAATTTTTATGAAAAAGAGCGAGTGGTGGGAGTAGGGGAGGAATTGGAAGCAGCGCGGGTTGGATTGATGAACGCGCTCAAGATTGTATTGGAAAATGTGTTCGATCTGATGGAGATCAGCACACCGAAGAAGATGTGAAGAGTTTTATTCTAAAATAAAAACACCCAACGATTGCTCGTTAGGTGTTTTCTTGAGTGTTAGCTCTTTCGGAAAGAATGAGCGATCTCAAGAACTTTTTCTTTGATTTCGTATTCCACAACCGCGATGGATGGCGGTATGGGAATGGCGGGACGGGGTTTGTTGGCGTAGATTTCTTTCAGAGCGCGAAAAGTTTTTTCGCGGATTCGTACCCAGTGCCAACGTTTCAATTTCTTCCGGAATGCTGACGACCTCCTCAACTGCTCGATAGTTCTGATAATAATCTGACGTTTTCCAGTGGGAATTCCCATAGCGCATCTCCTTTGTAAAAGTTCAACGATGATTTACTCATCCAAACAAAAACTCATTCTAAAGTCAACCGCATCTTCTAAAAGTTCTATTTTTCGCCTAAAATAAAGACTATGCTCAAAGGCCTGAAAGAATTCAAGCTCCCGGAAATTGAGGAAAAGGTACTTAAGTTTTGGAAAGAACATCAAATTTTTGAGAAATCGCTCGCCCTTCGACAGGCTCAGGGCGGAAAAACAAAGTTTTTCCGTTTTTTTGAGGGGCCGCCGACTGCTAATGGCCGGCCACATATGGGTCACGCGCAAGGGCGGGTATTTAAAGATATTATCCCGCGTTTTAAGGCGATGCAGGGCTATTTAGTGCAACGAAAAGCCGGTTGGGATACGCATGGTTTGCCAGTGGAGATTGAAGTGGAAAAAGAACTGGGTTTTAAACATAAGCAAGAAATCGAAAAGTTTGGCATTGCGGAATTTAACGAGCGAGCAAAAATTTCGGTGTGGAAATATAAAACCGAATGGGAGCAGATGACCAATCGCATTGGTTTTTGGGTGGATTTGAATGATGCGTATGTAACCTATTATCCGAAGTATATTGAAAGCCTTTGGTGGATTTTCCAGCAGATCCATAAAAAGAAATTATTAGTTCAGTCTTTCAAAATTGTTCCGTGGTGTCCGCGTTGCCAAACCGCGCTTTCCAGCCACGAAGTCAGTCAGGGTTATAAAAAAACTAAAGATCCGTCAGTATATGTGAAGTTTCAACTGAAGCCCTCCTCCGCTAAAGCTTCGGCGGGCACACAAGAAAAAATTAAAGAATTTTTTCTTGTGTGGACTACCACGCCGTGGACTTTGCCGGCCAACGTGGCGATTGCGGTGAACCCCAAGCTTACTTATACCAAATATAAAATTGGCAATGAATATGTTTGGTCCTATAATGTTCCGCCGAGCGTAACCGATATTGAAGTAGTGGAAAAAATGTCCGGAAAAAAATTAATTGGCACCGCTTATGAACCGTTATTTAAAGTACCGGGGCCGTGGCAGGAAAATAAAAAGTTTTTTAAAGTGCAGGGTGCGGATTTTGTCGGTACGGAAGATGGCAGTGGTTTAGTGCATATTGCTCCTGCTTTCGGCGAAGATGATTTGAATCTCATCAAAAAATCGCTTAAACAGCTAGTGGGTCAGATTCCGATTACAATTGATGACCAGGGTATTGTACAAAAAGGTCTGCCGGGATCAGGGAGGTTTGTAAAACAAGCGGACAAGGATATAGTTGAAGATTTATTGAAAAGAGGTTTGTTGATTGCGGTTAACTTGGTAGAGCACGAATATCCTTTTTGCTGGCGTTGCGATTCGCCGTTGCTGTATTTCGCACGGCATTCTTGGTTTATTGAGATGAGCAAGTTACGGGAGGGGCTTTTAAAAAATAATCAGAAAATTAATTGGGTGCCGGCGCATATGAAAGATGGCCGGTTTGGCGAATGGCTCAAGGATGTCAAAGATTGGGCGATTTCTCGAGATCGTTATTGGGGAACGCCACTGCCGATTTGGCAGTGCGCGGACTGCGATGCCACGACCGTTGCTGGTAGTTTGGAGGATTTAAATACGTTGTGCTATTCGGAAAATCAATTCTGGACGCTTCGGCACGGAGAAGCCGATCACAATCTTTCCGGAGCGGCGGCCGGGCCGGAAAAGGGGGGAACTCCGTCTCAGATGACGGAAAAAGGCATTGCGCAGATTGAAATCGCGGCTAAAAAATTAGTCCGACAACTCGGGAAAAAGAAATTAGATTTTATTGTCGCTTCTCCTTACGAACGTACGCAACACGTGGCTAAAATTATTGCCGCGCATACGGGCGCAAAAATTCTGACCGAAGAACGTTTTCAAGATGTGAATTCCGGTATGTTTACGGGAAAGCCGATTGAGCAGTATCACGCGTTTTTCCAAAATCCCAAAGAACGTTTTACCAAAGCGCCGGAAGGCGGAGAGAATTTAAACGACATTCGAAAAAGAATAGTGGCGGCAGTCACGGAAATAAATCGCGCGCATCAGAATAAAAATATCTTAATCGTGAGTCACGCCGATCCAATTTGGATTTTGGAAGGCGCGTTGAAAAATTGTTCGCAAGAAGAAATTTTAGCCTTGCCACAAGTGGAGCTCGGAGAATTGCGGCAGTTGGATGTTCCGAATTGGCCATTCAACCGCTTTACCGGCGAGCTCGATATGCATCGGCCGTATGTGGATGAGATATTATTGCGGTGCAAGAAATGTAAAGGAAAGATGTCGCGCGTCAAAGAAGTTGCTGATGTCTGGTTTGATTCCGGAGCAATGCCGTATGCACAGTGGCATTATCCGTTTGAAAATAAAGTCTTAATTAATAAAGGAACACATTTTCCAGCAGATTATATTTCCGAAGGCCTCGATCAAACGCGCGGCTGGTTTTATACCTTGCTCGCGATTGCGACTTTACTTGGCAAAGGCGCCCCATATCTGAATGTGCTTAGTCAGGGTCATATGCTCGATAAATTCGGCAAGAAAATGTCGAAGTCGAAAGGCAATGTAGTGAGTCCATCGGAGATGATGGAAAAGTACGGCGCGGATACGTTGCGTTGGTATTTTTATACTCAAACTATCCCGGGCGAGCCCAAAGCTTTTGATGAAGCGGATTTGGGAAAAACCTTAAGAAAATTCTTGATGCTGATTTATAATTCGTTTGTCTTTTACGAAACGTATGCGAAAAAAGATCGGAGTATCTCATCTTTGCCAGCGCAACTTCCGTTATTGGATAAATGGGTCTGCGCGCGCCTGCAAGAAACCATTGCTAAGACTACAGAGAGTTTAGAGCGCTATGATATTAATTCCGCGGGAAAAGAATTGGAATCCTTTGTAGATGATTTGTCTCGTTGGTATATTCGTCGCTCTCGCCGCCGTTTCCAGAAACCGGAAGATCAAAAAGATTTTATGATTGCTTCCCACGTATTGGGCTATGTATTGGGAGAATTGAGTAAGTTGATCGCTCCGTTTACTCCATTTTTTGCTGAGGCCTTGTATCAATCTTTAGCGATGAGCCAGCAGTCGGTGCATTTAGAAGATTGGCCAAGGATTGATAAGCGATTTTCCGATAGTGGTTTCTTGTCCAAGATGCAGGTGGTGCGCGATCTGGCGAGTAAAGTTTTGGCGTTGCGCGCAACTGCGGCGATTAAAGTTCGTCAGCCGTTACGACTGCTGGAAATCAATACGAAGAAACTGGATGTGCGCGACCAAGAATTCTTTGCGATTTTGAAAGATGAAGTAAACGTAAAAGAAGTGAAGCTAAATTTAAGCCTGAAAGAGGAGTTTCAGTTAGATATAGTCATTACTCCGGAATTGAAAGCTGAAGGCACACTCCGAGAATTTATTCGCCTTATACAGGGTCTTCGGCAGGATGCGCAATGTGTTCCGCAAGATAAGATTGAGGTGTTTTTAGAAGTAGGAAGTGAGATGAAGAATATTTTAGAGTCGCATATGGAATTATTTAAAAAAGAAGTGGGCGCCGTATTAGTGGAATTCAAAAAAACCGATAAATTTGATGCGGAATTAATTTCTGAAATTGACGGTCAGAAAGCGTGGGTAAGTATGCGGCGATCCTCCTAGTATTGACACTCTCACTAATTCTTGATATGGTATCGTTAATATAGATTCGAATCTTATCGTGTCATTGTAGGTGACTCACAGGAAATCGGGTCACCTATTTTTATGACAGCAACTACTTTGCCTCAAGAAGGCGCGAATTTTAAAGATCTTGGCATTGATCCAAAGATACTCTCGGTTTTAGATCGAGCGGGTTTTACGACGCCAACTTTAATTCAGCATCAAGCCATTCCCATAGCGCTTACGGGTAAGGATATGGTAGGTATTGCGCAGACGGGAACTGGTAAAACTATTGCTTTTGGTGTCCCTATGCTTCAACGGCTGATGCAGACCGGTGGCCGTGGCTTAGTGATTGTGCCGACTCGAGAGTTGGCTATTCAAGTAGATGAAGTATTGCGCCAAATTGGCGCTCCGTTAGGCGCGAAAACCGCAGTGTTGATTGGTGGTGAATCAATGTACAATCAAATTCGCAGTTTGCGGGCTCGGCCTCATGTATTAATTACAACTCCTGGACGTCTTTTGGATCATATCAAGCATGGAAATGTGCGATTGGACGATATCAAAATATTGGTACTGGACGAAGCAGACCGAATGTTTGATATGGGCTTTTCCACGCAGATCAATGATATTTTAAAGCGCGTTCCGAAAGAACGGCAGACCATGCTTTTCTCCGCGACGATGCCAGATAATATTATGAACTTAGCCACTCGGCATATGACGTTACCACTTCGTATTGAAGTCGCGCCATCCGGAACTGCGGCGGAACACGTGGATCAAGAAATTATTGTCGTGAAAAAAGAAGCAAAGTTTTCCTTGCTCGTAAAACTGCTCGGCGAACACCCAGGATCAATTTTGATTTTCTCTCGAACCAAATATAGCGTGCGAAAAATTGCGTTTCTCCTTCGAGACACGGGTTTCCCAGCCACAGAAATTCATTCTAATCGGTCACTTTCTCAACGCCGAGAAGCATTGGAAGGCTTTAAAAAAGGAAGATTTCGGATTTTAGTGGCAACGGATATTGCCGCCCGTGGTATTGATGTGCAAAATATTACGTTAGTGGTGAACTTTGATTTGCCGGAAAATTCCGAAGATTATGTGCATCGCATTGGCCGGACTGGCCGCGCAGGTAAGGCTGGGATGGCAATTTCCTTTGCGACGCCAGATCAGCGGCAGGACGTTAAGGGGATTGAACGTTTAATCCGAAAAGACCTTCCAGTGAAAAGCCACGAAGGGGCGCAAATCTATCAAAGCCAATTCCCGCAAGGACAAAGAAAAACTCGCCACTTTCCTCGGCGCCGGAGATTCTAAGATATCTTAGGACTCAGGACGGTTTTTTATTTTATGCGTACGATATCCGCACCAAGTCGATTCAATCGTTCTTCCAGTTTTTCATAACCTCGGTCAATATGCTGAATTTCGGAAATTTCTGACTCACCTTCGGCAATAAGCGCGGCAATAACGAGCGCCATACCCATTCGGATATCGGAAACCGTAAGTTTACTGGCTTTAAGTGGTGTTGGACCAGTAATTTTAACCCGGTGTGAGTCGAGAATTTCCGTCCGGGCCCCCATAGTGTTTAATTCGGGTGCGTAGCCTAGTCGATTTTCGTAAAGCCATTCATACATATTCGTTTCTCCCACCGCTTGAGTAGCGAGAACGGCCAGCGGTGGCATATCATCACTGCATAATTTAGGATACAAGCCAACTTGCAGTTTAGTAGCTTGATATTCCCGTAGAGGATGTAGTACATGTACCCAATCTTTTCCAATATCGAACATCACGCCCATCTTTTTTAATTTTAAAAGAAAATCATCTAAATAATCGATAGGAACACCGGTAACAATAATATTGCTTTTACTTGCCGCCGCAAGAGTAATGAAACTTGCCGCTTCATTAGCGTCGGGAATAACGGCTATGCGCGCTCCCCGGAGTTTAGATACACCTTCTATCGTAAGAGTGGTATTGCCAATGCCAGATATTTTTGCTCCCATTGTATTCAAAAATTCCGCAAGCTGTTGCACATGCGGTTCAGTTGCTGCCAACTTGATAACAGTAGTGCCGTGAGCAATAACAGCGGCCATCAGAGCATTCTCCGTTGCTGTCACGGAAGTTTCTTCTAATACAATGGTAGCGCCTACTAGGCCAGAGGTAGAAAAATGAAAACCCTCCCGCACAAGACATTCTGCACCTAAATCTTTTAAGGCAGCGATATGGGTACTAATTGATCGGGCGCCGATTTTGTCTCCGCCGGTACTGCCCAATGTTACGCTGTTACAGCGGGCTAAAAGAGGGCCGAGTAATAATACTGATGCGCGTAATTTTTTTGTTAACTCTTGATTCAATTCAGTGCGTTGAATTGTTTCTGCCTGTAGAACAAGAGTTTTATTAATGCGATCGTATTGTACGCGTACTCCTAATTCGGCAACGATATCCAACATTACCTGAACGTCGAGGATACCCGGTACGTTAGATACAATACATTCTTCGTCGGTTAATAGACAGGCCGCGATGAGTGCCAGTACGGCATTCTTGGAACCAGCAACGTTAATTTCTCCGGAAAGCTTTTTGCCACCATTGATTATATAGTGACTCATAAATGGTTAAGAGATTAGTATGCCACAATACCGATTTTTTTCTTCACTTCTTTCATTTTTGCCGTAGCGATTTTTTGGGCTTTTTTCCCGCCTGCCGCGAGAATAGTTTTCAGTTGCGAATCTTTAAACTTAGTTTCTCGAAATGGTTTCAATGCGGTGCTGATGACCGAAGTAAGGTCGGATTTGAATTGGCCATAGCCTTTGCCAGCGTACAGTGTTTCTAATTCTGGCATGGTTTTACCAGAGAACGCGCTATAGATTTCCAAAAGATTGGCAATACCAGCTTTAGATTGTTTCTCGTATTTAATTTCACTACCCGAATCCGTAACCGCGCGGCTGATCTTCGCTTTGATTTCTTCTGGCGAATCGTCCAAGAAAAGACAACCAGCAGGCAAAGACTTAGACATTTTCTTTTCCGGATTATCCAAACTCATGACTCGCGAGTTTTTTGTCAGAAGCGCTTGCGGTTCAGCAAAAACATTACCGCCTGTCCGGCCAGGAAACTTACCATTAAATTTTCGGGCAAGCGTTCTTGTGAGTTCAAGGTGTTGAACTTGATCGTCGCCAACCGGCACAAATGCAGCGTTGTACAAAAGAATGTCCGCCGCCATTAACGCGGGATAGGTAAGTAAACCTATATTAATATTATTTTTTTGGTTGTCAGATTTATCTTTATATTGTGTCATCCGTTCCATTTCGCCGAGTGGCGCAACGGTGTTTAAAATCCACGCCAGTTCGGTATGGGCAGAAACAGAAGATTGGATAAAGAGAGTAGATTTTTTTTGGTTTAATCCAGCGGCAAGATAGGCTTTCGCAACATTGAGAATCTGTTGGGATTTTTCGGACGGATTAAAATCCTCAGTGAGGGAATGATAATCCGCAATGAAAAAATAGCATTGATATTTTCCCGAATTCTGCAGCTCAACAAAGTTTTTGATCGCGCCCAAATAATTGCCAATATGTAGACGTCCCGTAGGCTGAATCCCAGAAATTAAAACCGGTTTTTTCATAAATTGTTTTTCGCTTGTCGCTTTTAACTTTACACTTCTATAAGTACCGGCAAAATCATCGGCCGGCGCTTGGTTTTATTATACAAGAGTTGGCCGATTTGGTCTCGAATCAGAGATTTGATGTAATCTGGCTCTGGTTGATTTTGGCGCGGCAAGCGTACTAAGATGCTTTTAAGCTTATTCCGGATTTCATCCAGCATTTCTCGGCTTTCTTTAAGATAAATAAAACCTCGGGAAATAATATCCGGATTTTTCAGGAGGCGGCCGGAGTTGCGGCTAATCACCGCGATCACCACTACCATTCCTTCTTGAGAAAGCATCAAGCGATCGCGGAGCACGACTTCTTGGACATCGCCGACTCCTAAACCATCCACCATCACATAGTAAGATTCCACATACGTAGAGGTAGGGTTAAAAGTCTCTGAAGTGATTTCGGAAACTTGTCCATTTTCCAGCAATTTTGTATTCTCTTTTGGCATGCCTACGCTTTGGCCATGTTCGGCGTTCATCGCTCTCATGAAATAATGTCCGTGGACGGGAACAAGAAATTTCGGTTTGATGAGAGAAATAACTTGTTTAAGTTCTTCAGCGGGAGCGTGGCCGCTCGCGTGAATATCAATGAGGTTCGAAGTGTACACTTTCCCTGCTTGTCGAGCGAGATTGTCTTTCAAGAATTGCACGCTTCGTTCATTGCCCGGAATCACAGAAGCAGAAAACATAACTGTGTCCGTATTTTTAATCCGAACATGCTTATGCTCGCCGTTCGCGATTCTCATAAAACCGGAGTTGGATTGTCCTTGCGCACCCGGCGTCAGAATAACAATTTTATCATCTTTATATTTATGGATTTCTTCAACAGCGATCACGACATCTTTTCCGGGTTTGATGTAACCGAGATTCCGGCAGATTTGGACATTGTCTTTCATACTGCGGCCGAGGATAATCACTTTTTTCCCAAGACGTTCGGCTATTTTCAGGACTTCTGCAATCCGCGTGATCATAGAAGCGAACATACTGATAATAACCCGGCCTTGCGCCGCCTTAATTAATTCTTCCAGATTTTTTTCCACCACTCGCTCGGACAGTGATCGTCCAGATTCTTCGGCATTGGTGCTGTCGAGGAAGAGCGTGTGGATTCCTAAACTGCCCACCCGTTCAAATTCCGCCAGTCCAACTGGGCTGTTGGTATTATCGTAGTCAATGCGAAAATCCGCGCAGGTAACCATATTGCCAGCAGGAGTTTTCAAGATAACACCGGTCGTGTCCGGAATCGTGTGTGCCACCCCGAAAAATTCCGCGCTAAAGTGTGGGGATAATTCCACCACGTCGTGGTTTTTAATTACCTGGAACTGCAGTTTCGGTGCATTCGGAAATTCTGTTTGCCGCTTGGCGACGAATTCCTTCGTGAGCATCGTGGTGTAAATAATCGGATTGCCGATCTTCTCGATGAGATAGGGAATCGCACCGATGTGGTCGTAGTGGCCGTGCGTCAGGATCAGCGCTTTCACGTTCTTCTTTTTCTGCTCCAGATACGAAACGTTCGGGATGATAAAATCCACCCCAGGTGTTTCGTCTTGGGGGAATTGGATACCCGCGTCAATAATAATAATTTCGTCTTCGTATTCGAAGAACATCATGTTGCGGCCAATTTCTCCGAAGCCGCCCAACGGGACGCATTTTAGAACTGGCTGTGTCTCACCAGATTTTTTATGAACTATTCGTTTTGTCGTAGTTCGAATCATATATTTTTATTAATTAATTGTAATATGACTTTGTGGGCAGAGAGGGATTCGAACCCTCATGATCTTGCGATCGCTGACACCTGAAGCCAGTGCGTCTGCCAATTTCGCCATCTGCCCGATTATTTATTATCTTACATTTTACATATTTGTATCGTACGCGCCTGCCTGCCGGCAGGCAGGTCTGCCTCCGCCGTTCGCCAACTGGCGAAGACGGATTCACCACGGGGCAATTGATTATTTAAATACTCGACTGGTTTTTATAAACCATTGATTTACATTGAGGAAGCGATCGGCCGCGGTGGTGAGCCCTTGTTCGGGTAATCCGCCAAAACTTTTAGGAGCAATGTACAGATAGGTGGGGGAGAATAGGAAAATTGCGGGCAGGTCATTAGTAATCACTTTTTGGATTTCTCCCAAGTCGCGATTCCGGCTTTCATTATTCACATTTTTTCGGATTGATTCCAAGAGTCCGTCAATGCGCTTATTTTCATACAGCGATAGATTTAGGCCCGGGTAAAAGCGTTCGGAAGAATGCCAGAAGGAAAAAATATCCGGATTTTCCTTAAGAATATTGCCAAATAAAATCATTTGGTAGTTTCTAGTTTTAATTACTTCATTGGTAATATCAGTGGGATTGAGAAGAAGGATATTCAAGGCCACGCCAATTTGTTGCCATTGTTGTCTTAAGAGCTCGGCCGTCTCCGATAAAAAAGGAATTTGCGGCACAATCAAATCAAATTTTAATTGGACGATATCTTTGCCAATTTTCTTTTCCCGTATTCCTTCGCCATTTTTCAGCCAGCCATTGCTTTCTAGTAATGCATTCGCTTGCTCTACAGAAAACGATAAGGCATTCGCTGATTCGCTGTAACCGGCAATGATCGGTAAAAGCGGCCCGTTCACGCTCAAGGCTTTTCCTTGGAAGACATTAGCGATGATTTCCGCTTTATTCGTTGCTTGGAATAAGGCTTGGCGAACCGTATTGTCTTGTAGCGCCGGGTGGCTGTTCTTGTTGAGAAATACCGCATAGTAGCGAGGCATTGGGATCTCAATAATCTGGTTGCTCAAGCGAAGCTCGCCCAAATTTTTCGGGCTCATATCTCCAAACCCGTCAATTTTTCGGGAATTGAAAGCCTGAATCAGTTCTTTCGTCCCCGGGAAAAATTTAATGGTAAAGGTGTTCAAGAAAGGAGTAGTCGAGGCAAAACGAGGATTGATATCCATTTGATAGTCGGTGATAAAACCATCTTTTCGTTTGTTGTAAGTGACAAATTTATATGGTCCGCTGCCGATGGGTTCAAGATTATAATTGGAAAGGCGGAGATTGGCGTTGGGGATGGTGCTAAAAATATGTTTCGGCGCGATCTTCAAATCTTTCAGATTATCGAGAAAGAACGTATACGGCGTGCGAAGATTAAATTCCACTTCTAATTCACTCACTCGTTGCACCACCACGCCTTGCCAGGTAAGAAAGAGCGGGGACCGACTCTCTAAATCTTGAATGGCTTCGATAGTAAAGACGACATCATCGCTCGTGAGCGGCTTATCATCGCTCCAGCGCAAATTATTTTTCAGAGTAATATTCCACGTCTTGCCATCGGTGCTCGTTTTATAATGGTCTACCAAGTTGAAAAGATTATCGTACAGCAGAGTCACTAAGTCCCGATCCACATCATTACTGCCGGCAAGGATCGGATTGATAAACGTTGGTTGGCCGATAATGCCTTCGGTATAATCGCCACCGGCTGCGGGTACCGCCACCGTGTGCGTATAGAAAAAATGCACCGCCCAGATGATGGTGGCAAACAAGAAGAGCGCGAAAGCGCTGATAAAGACGCGCCGCTCTTTTTTCGTTAAGCTTTGGAAAACTAAATACAGTTTCACTTCAAGTCGAACTAGTTAATGGCTGATTAGTACACGAGATCCAGTAAGGCAACGATTGCAAAAACAATCGCTAGCACAATCGTGCTGACAAAAACGATTTTTTCCAAACCTCGGCGCGTCTGATAAAAACTGTTGCCGCTGTCGCCGCCGCCAAGAAAACCGGATAATCCGGAGGATCGCTCTTGCAGCATAATTAAAGCGATTAAAAGCGCGGAAACGACAATCTGGGCGATAGGGATAATTTTCGAAATAAGCATAAATGGGCTTTATTCTCTATACAGCGATTTCGCTGAAAAGCCGATCAAGAAATTGATCAAGCTTATGAGTAAGGTCGCGTATATAAGTGATTCAGTTGTGGTAATGGTAACATTGTCACTGAAAATGTCAAGAAGATAGAGCATGCCGGCGTTAATGAGGATGCTGACCAAGCCAAAGCTCAGCCAAATCAGAGGAGTCAGTAAAGTCGAGAAAATTGGCTTCACAAAGAAGTTAATGAGCATCAAAGTTCCCGCCACCATCAGGATATTTTGAAAATCTTGGGAAATCACAAAACCGTCGATAAAGTGGGAGGCGACGAGAATACCCACCACGTTCGACACAAAAGCAAGAATAATGCGACCAAAGAATTTCATCTCTTTTAGTATAAAAGGTTATTCTGATTTAAGGAATACGCGGGCGCGAATTCGGCGGTGATAACGAATCACGAAGTTATGAGTTTGATGAATCGCGCGCTGGATGAGTCGTTGCCATTGCTCGGGCAAGGTTTTTAGAGAGACGGGTTTTGCTTTGAAGCCGTAGATTTCTTGTTGGGGTTTCGCGAAAGAAATTACCTGAATAGTTTTTAGTGGATAGTGTTCAGCGACTAGTATTTGGATAGCTTTTTTTGCGGCGCGGTATTGCGTGATGCCGCCGTCAATAATCATTAAGTCTGGATAGCGCCATTCCGGATGCCGCAAGCGGCGGGAAACCACTTCCATCATCATGCGGGGATCGTCTTGAGTGTAATTGCCGATAATTTTAAATTTTCGCCATTCATTAACGTCTGGCTTCCAGCTCCCATCTTCTTGCTTTATCAACACAGTCATCGCGCCCACAGCTTCTTTTCCAGACAGATGAGAATTGTCATAACATTCCACTCGGCGTACCGCCTCGAGCATATGGCTTTTATTGCTATTCGCTAAATAAGGTTGATGAGACCAAATCGCATCCAAAATCAAAAGCTCATACGGATCTTTGAGAGTTTTGAGAAAGCGTTTGTCTTTACCAGTGAGGATGGAGGCGATGCTACGAATATTTTTTTGATATGTTCGGATTTCCGCTTGAGTCGGTTCGGTATTTTTGTTACAGCAAAAACCAAAGCAATTTCCGATTTGGGCGTTTAAACAAATTCGATAATGAGGACTGCAGGTGCAATAAGGGAAATGCCGGCGCAAAAGCCGCAATACTGCTTTAAGAGGACGACCATCAGTGAAGGGACCGATTATCTGCTTATAGTTTTTAGATTTTTCCTTCGAGCCATTAGCCATAAGCCATCTGCCATAAGCTAATTGCGGTTGGTGGGTGATGAAAATTCTGGGGAACTTTTCATCAGTAACTGCTACGTACAAATAATTTTTATCATCTCGCCAAAGGATATTGTAACGAGGTTTCAGTTCTTTGATGAGCTTTGCTTCGGTGATAAGTGCTTCAACATTGCTTCGGAGCATCAGTAGTTTAATATGAGTAGCTTCTTTATCTAAGGCTTCGGTTTTGTAATCTGTCGGTGTGAGATAGTTTTTCAAACGAGCCCGCAAGTCCGCGGCTTTGCCGACGTACAGCAATTGTTTTTTTTCGTAAAACAAATAGACTCCCGGAGTCCGGGGAGCTTTTTTGATTGCGGTAATAATGGTGCTTTTCATTTCCTCACCACCTTAGCTCTGCGGCTTCATTACTTCAAGTAGGGCAGTAAACTTTCGCCGGTCATTTCTGGCGGTTTTGGGATGCCAAAAAGATCGAGAACAGTGGGCGCCACATCGGAGAGAATACCAATCGTTTCGGTTTCGGCGGCATTGATTTCTTCCTGATTGCGTTGTCGTTCCAAAGATTTACGGACCAGATAAATCGGCACCGGAGATGCGTCGTGGCCCGTGGTAGGCGCGGAAGTCATCGGGTCCAGCATTTGTTCCAAATTGCCGTGGTCGGAAGTGATTAAAAGATCAGTGTCGTGGGCGAGCGCGGTTTGCGTGATTTTCCCAATAGCGATATCCACTGCCCGCGCCGCGCGAATGCCCGCGTCGTAGTTGCCGGTGTGAGCAATCAAATCGCCGTTGGCGAAATTCACTAAAATAAAATCAAACGCGCGATCCGCGATGGCTTGGGTAACGCGAGTCGTCACTTCATCAATCATCATTTTCGGTTTTTCTTCCGGATGCGGAACATTCGCCGAAGGAATCATAATGCGATATTCATTGGCGGCGGGCGTTTCTTTCAGGCCATTAAAAAAATAAGTGACGTGGGCGTATTTTTCTGTTTCCGCGATTCGTGCTTGGGATTTTCCATTTTCCGAAAGCACCTGCCCGAGCGGCTTGGTGACAATTTCTGGGGGATAGAGAACGGGAATGGTGAATTTCTGGGAGTAAGGAGTCATGCTGGCGACCAATAGATTTGGAAAATCTTTTTTCGGGAATTCCGAGAAGGCGGGATTGACGAACGGTTCCACAATTTGCCGAACGCTGTCTTCTCGAAAATCAAAAAAGATCAGCGCGTCGCCATCTTGGATGCTTTGATTATCAGGCCCGATCAGATGCGGCTCAATAAATTGGTCATTAAGACCTTTTTGATAATTATTCTGAATCAGGTCATTCACGCTCGTAATCGGCGGAGTATTACCGACAAGCGTGTCATAGGCTTGGCGGGTGCGATCCCAATGCCCATCTCGATCTAGGGCGTAGTAGCGGCCAGACAAGCTCGCAATCGGCAGCGGGATTTTTTTGAGCAGATCTATTGCGGATCGGGGCGGGCTGTCTTTGCCATCCGCGAAAAGATGCAGATGAATTTTGGAAATTCCTTGATCTTGTGCGGCCCGGATCAATGCGAGGAGATGTTCCAGTGAGGCGTGGATATTGCTGGCGGTCAGCAGGCCAATAAAATTGATTGCGCTTTGATGGGCGCGGACATGTTCAAAAGCGTTGAGAAGTACGGGATTTTTGAAAAAGGATCCGTCTTTAATCGCGAGCGTGATCCGTGGATAGTGCTGGTATAAGACTTTGCCGGCGCCAATAGTGAGGTGGCCGACTTCACTATTGCCTTCTTCTCCCCATGGCAAACCAACAGCGACTCCGGAGGCTTGCAAGGCGCCGCTGGGAAAATTCTGTTTTAGGAAATCCAAATTCGGTGTGGTGGCAACGTGGATTGGATTCGAGCTATCTTTCGGCCCAATGCCCCAGCCATCTAAAATCGCGAGAATAACTTGACGTTTCATAGAAATTTGACCGCAGTCAGTTTCTTTATTATAATATATTTAAAGGCTTATTAATAATTAATTGGTTTCTAATTCACTTAATTTTCGATATAACAATATGAGGATGGAGTATTTAGTCACCACTATTTCCTATGTTCACCGATCCATTTTTGTGGGGAGCTTTAGCGTTGGGAGGAATTTTCGGCTATATTCTTCGGCAGACCATTTCTTCGCGGCAGGCTAACTCCGTCGAGCAGAAAATTAAAAACTGGCTGGAGGAAGCCCAGACTCAAGCAAAAGAAGTCGTCTTACAAGCGAAAGATCGCGCCGCGGCTTTATTTGAGGAAGTTAAAAAAGAAGAAAAGGAGAGAAAATCCCAGTTGACCAAATATGAAGAGCGGTTGATGAAAAAAGAAGAAACCCTGGAAAAACAATTTTCCGAAATCGGCGTTCAAAAAACTAATTTAGAAAAAGAATCCGGGTTGCTCAATGCGGAAAAAGCGAAAGTCGATGAATTGCAAAAGAAAATCGTAGGCGAATTAGAAAAAGTTGCGAAGCTCTCCTTTGAGGATGCGAAGCATCAACTCTTGGAGAAAATCCAGAAGGATTATGGCAACGAATTAGCGCTTTCGATCCAGAAACTGGAACGGGACCGCCGAGAGGGCGTGGAGAAGCGAAGTTTAGAAATTATCACGACCGCGATTCAGCGGTATGCGCGTTCGCATGTGGCAGACGTTACCACGAGCGTGTTTCAGCTCGCGAATGAAGAATTAAAAGGAAAGATTATTGGTCGGGAAGGTCGGAATATCCGCACCTTGGAGCGTCTCACGGGCGTGGAAGTTATTGTGGATGAGACTCCAGACACGGTGGTATTTTCTTCCTTTGATCCATTGCGTCGAGAAGTAGCGCGGCTGACCTTGGAGAAGTTGATTAAAGACGGCCGAATCCAGCCAGCAAAGATTGAGGAGAAAGTTGCCGAGGCCCAGCAAGAAATGAATAAGCGAATGATGGAAATTGGCGAGAATGCGGCGCTGGAAGTTGGTATTATCGGTTTGCCGAAAGAAATTATTTTACTCCTTGGCCGCTTATATTTCCGAACGAGCTTTGGTCAGAATGTGCTGATTCACTCAATTGAAATGGCGCATATTTCCGGCATGATGGCGGCGGAACTAGGCGCGAATGTGGAAGTCGCTAAGAAAGGCGCATTGTTGCACGATATTGGAAAAGCCATTGACCATGAGGTGGAAGGAACGCACGTGGACATTGGCCGAAAACTGCTGAAAAAATACGATGTGGACGAACTCGTGATTCGAGCAATGGAGTCGCATCATGAAGAATATCCGTATTCCACCGCGGAATCGTTTATCGTCTCGGCGGCGGACGTCTTATCGGCGGCTCGGCCGGGAGCGCGGCGCGGCACTGTGGAAAATTACATTAAGCGTCTTCAGGATTTGGAAAAAATCGCGACTTCGTTTGAGGGCGTGAAGAATGCGTTTGCAATTTCTGCGGGCCGAGAAGTGCGGGTGTTTGTCGTGCCGGAAAAAATTGATGACTTTGGTGCGTTGCAGTTGGCAAAAAACATTGCCGCCAAGATTGAGTCCGATATGAAGTATCCGGGCGAGATTAAAGTGAATGTAATTCGGGAAATGCGCGCGGTGGAAATTGCCCGTTAATTGCACAGAGAGATTACTTTTTTGTATAATGGAAAGTATTCTCGTGTAGAACATCAGCAATAATCTATTGCGAGTGGATTACTGTTGGGAGAGGGTTCTGAAGGTCGAGCGATAATTAGCAAAAAAATATATCTATGAATAAAGAAAATTTATCTGAAGCAGTAATGAAGGCGGCAATGCTTTCTACCAAGAAACAAGCGCACGAAGCGGTAGAAGCGGTGTTCGAGACCATTACGAAAGCCTTAGGCCGAGGGGAAGAAGTCGCAGTTGCTGGTTTTGGCGTATTTCGAGTAGTGAAAGCCGCCGCGCGCGCGGGCATCAACCCAAAGACTAAAGAAAAGATTCAAATCAAGGCTTCTAAGAAGCCGAAGTTCCGTCCAAGTAAGGCATTGAAAGAAGCGGTGAAATAACCGAGTTCTGATCAAATAAAAACTCCGCCCGCAGGCGGATTTTTTATTGTGCCCATTATAAACTTAATTTCTTTTTAATCGTTTTACTGATTTCCAAAAACTGGGTATAAGTATTTTTGATTTCCTGGATAGAGCGTTCAATTAAGCTTTTAATTTCATCAGCATTGGTCAAAACTTTTGAGGAAGACGTGGCATTCGTGCTGGTTGCCGGCGACATAGCGAAAAGCACGGTGGGCGAAGTAGTGGTAGAAAGCAATTGATTGCGGATAATTTTTTCCAAGATCATTTTTTCCGCTCGTTGATTAAACACGTACGCATTAGTCAAAGTATCCATTGCCTTCGCGAGATTGGGAGTGTAATCGCTATTGCGAATCAATTTTGTATTTTCCAATTTTTTCAGGTCCGCAATGATTTTATCCAATCGAGTATTAGCGGTTTTCAGGGCGGATTTTTCTCCAAAGACCAGTAGGAAATCCACTAAAATTTGAATCTGGGGATTATAATACGTTTCTCGCCAGATTTTAAAATCTCGGGCGAGACCTTTTAATCCTTCGAGCGTCAGGTTGTTATCTAATTGCTGAGTAAGTTCCTGGCTGTGTTCCGTGTAACCTTGCAAGAGTGCGAGGGTGCGGGTGCGAATATCCACTAATTGCTGATCTTGGAGATCTAACTCATTCAGCTTGTTTTGGAGATCGCTGATTTCCAAAAGGAAAAGATCAAAAATCTTTTTCAACGCTTCTTTGCGAATCCGAGTTTCCCCCAGAGCTTTTTCTTCCGCAGAGAGGTCATTGTTATCTTTTAAATTAATGAGGTCACTAACTAACCCATTCACTTCTTTCAGAGTTTCAGTTTTTTGAGTTTTGATTTCTTCCGCGCGGAGATTGAGTAACGGCAAGACCAATCCAGCAATCACCACCGCCACTAAAAGAATTTTAATAATTGATTTCCACATAGATTACAGCACTAATTCATTCAGTAAATTTTCTAAATCCTGATTGCGAGATTCTAATTGTTTTAACCCGTCAACTTCTTTTTCAATGACGGTGTTATTCAGGTGGGCGGGCGCGTTTTTAGAAGCTTCATTTAAAGCAACATTGACGGTCTGAAGAGAATTTTCGTAATAAGAAACCTCCGCCACCTTGATTTGCAAATCCAAATGATCAAATTCGTCATTTAATTTCTGGCTGTCGAGGCTGGCCATCATTGCGGGCGAAAGTAACGAGGAACGAAGCAAAGAAAGCCCACCAAACATAATAAACAGCAAAAAGCTCGTCAACACTAACGCGCCGCTATAATAAAAGCTTTCTTGGACACGGTTCCATAATCGCGCCCGTTGGCGTTGCGGCGTTTGAAAAATCCGCGCTAAAGATTGCTGGGCAAAATTCCGATCTGGTTCGATGCGATTCAGTTGTTGTAAAAATTTAAGTAAGGGGACCATATTTTTTTTCGATAAGTTGTTTGAGAGTTTGAATGGCTCGGTATTGGATGAGGCGGATTGCTCCTTCGCTTTTCGCGAGTGTGGCGGCAATTTCTCGATGACTTAAGTCTTCCACAAAACGCATAATCAGCACATCTTGCTGATCGGACGTCAGGCGAGCAATAAATTGTTGGACTTTTTCCAGATCCAGCACGTGATTGAGTTCTTGGCTTTGCTGTTCCGCGACTTTGAAAACAAAATCTTCCAAATCATCCAGTCGAGCGGTAAATTTACGCGTTCGGTAAAAATCAATGACCTCGTTTCTCGCAATTTGATACAGCCAACTGGAAAAAGGAAAGCCTCGGGCAGTATAACTATGCAGATTTTGCCAGGCGTTCAGGAAGACTTCGTGCACCAGATCTTCTGCTTCGTTTTTATGGGTAACTTTGAGAAGGATAAAACGGTAAATCTTGGGGAGGTAAAATTCGTATAGTTTGCCAAATGCCCCTTGATTACCATCTTGTGCTTCTTCAATATAGCGTTTTTCTCCTTCTAGCATATAGAACGAACAACCCTTTAATTGGTTACTAAAATCCTATTCCTATAAGTATAGTATCTTTATCCAAAAGAAACTCCTTATTGTCCGATAGCGTCCAGTAGTTCGGGCAGAGAAGTAGCGGTTTGGGAGTAGGGCTGGGTATTGAAATAATTGGCTTCTTCAGAAAGGTTTACAAAACCTTCGAGCGGCATAGTTATTCGCGGCAGGCGGGGTGTGAGGCGTATTTGGGCGATGGGCGGCGGAGTTTGAGTCTCAAGATTCGCTACTGCTTTTTCCGGCACCGGCGGGGCATTCCTTTGGGCGAGTCGGTGTTCAATCTGCAAGGCGAAAAAAATCATCACAATCAAAATCAGGAAAATTGCATTGAGAGATTTTTGATACAGATTGTTATTCATAGAGCGATGAGCGGGTAACGGGAGTCGAACCCGTGTCTTCAGGTTGGAAACCTAACATAATGGCCGTTATACGATACCCGCTGTTATTTTCATAGTAAGAGTTTCTGCGCATCGGCGCAAATCCACAGAGGGTTTTGGACTTGCGAATTCCGGAAAAATCCATCAGTATTAAATCCATGAAAATCGGCAACGCAGGGAAGCTTGTTCTTGGTCTGCTCGTCGTCCTTTTGGCGGGCTATGCGATTCACGCGTGGGTGAATGCCACGTTTGTACCGACCGCCTTTTCCGACACGAGAAAACAAAGCGCAGTGATTGCCGCCGAGGTGGTTTTGATATTGAATGAATCGTTTCAGAATCTCGGAAAAATTTCCGAAGAAGATCGGAATTATAATTTCCGCAACGCGCTCGATTTAGTCTATACAGAATTAGATCGAATCAAGTTGGCGCAAGAAAAAGCCATTATGCTTTCTGATACGCTCAATACCATGGCGCGGGTGGTGCCGGACATCATGCCGGTGGAAGCTCGAAATTTAGCGCTCACTGGAGTTTCCAAAGAAGTCTCTTTAATCAGTAATCTGGTGATTTATAATCATACCCTCAATGGTCTTTTGGAAACTTTGCGGTATAAATTCTCCGGCGATATCCGTTACGATGCCGAAGATGTTCAGAAATTAGTGTACATGCTCAATCAGCAGGGGAAGGAGATTAACGCCATCAATGATTCGTTTAACGAAACGATGCGTGAGTTTGATCAGGTGGTGAAATAAAAAAAATCCCCTGGTTATCTTGTAAGATAGCCAGGGGATTCCAGCAGAAATGAATCTGCTCAAAACTGTATGTCTGGGGTTAGGAGTAATTGACGCCGAACTTTTTGTTGGCGATCATCAGGCTTTCCGGATTCACGCTCGCGAGGAGGGAGGAATGCGACATCGTCGCGAGAGCGACTTCGTGCGGAGTCAAGTCCTCTATGGTTTTAGGTCTGACTGGTGAGATGCTGCGTTTCATCATGCGGTTACCCCTTTTTGGTTGATTTTGCTGTGACAAGGTACGGCAACGAAAACTTATTTTATATTATATAGTATAAAATATGATTTGTCAATAAGGGGTATTTTGTTTTTGTGCCTGAAGGCGGGAATCCGTCCGCTTCGACAACCTGCCTGCCGACAGGCAGGGCTCAGCGTCCTAGAACACAGGTTGAAACCCAGCGGTTTCAAGGCATCCGCCACAGGGAAACTCCCGTTTCCCCGACCCCCTTCCCGTGTTCGATTCACTAACATAAAAAATAAATAATCCTCCGTATGGAGGATTATTTATTTTTGTGCCTGGGCGGTGAATCGAACACCGGACGCCAGCCTCTTCCAAAGGCAATTTGGACTATATCATCATCCGCCATCCGTCAGTTGACGGAGACGGAGCTAGGCGCTTCCACCGATATAATATATCGATGTACTCCCTTTCGGGATAGTCTCTACACCTGCCTTCGCTAAAGCTACAACAGACAAGTCTACTTTATTAAACAAGACTTGCGTGCGATTTTAAAGCTTTAACAAAGGATTGGCTCGGGATTGTTCCAAAAGGAAGTTTCCCCGAATTCACCTAGTTTTTCGATCCGCCTTTCGGCGGAAAGCCCCAAAGATTATTTAGGGCTGCGCTCTACCACTGAGCTACCCAGGCATTATTCAATTTGAATCTATAATAACAAAAGCCAGTATTTTTGCAACGATAAATAACTGGTAGAGCTTAGTATGTTATACTAAAATTATGAGAATATGCCGATTGTGCCTGAATAGATTTAAGGATTATCAGAATAAAAATAGGAATCGATGCGGATCTTGTAATACAAAAATCCGAAGATTTCGATCTAAAGCCGCCGCCATTAAACATCTTGGAGGGAAATGTTCTAAATGCGGATGGGTAGGTAATCAGGCTGCTTTCCAATTTCATCATACTGGCAATTTAAAAAAAGACTTCAATATTGGCAATGTCGCAAATAAAAGTTGGGATAAAATAAAAATAGAATTAAAAAAATGTATTTTGTTATGCGCTAATTGCCATATGATTACTCATAGCACAAAAAATGAACGTGCATTTTTAAAAGAGGCTTTGCAGTATAAGGGTAGGAAATTTGAATTATAGGCTGTTTTGGTGCCCTCGGTAGGAATCGGACCTACATCAACGCCTTAGAAGAGCGCTGCTCTATCCATTGAGCTACGAAGGCAATCGCATCTTAATATATCCCGCTTAGATGATTTTCTCAAGATAATCTTTTTATATTCTATCCACTCCGACGCTCAACTTTGTTGAGGTCGGAGCCCCGACCGCTCTGCGCGTCGGGGTTGAGCTACAAGGGCCTCTACTTCGCCATTCGGCTTCGTATGGCAAAGCCTACTAATTTACAATTTAGGTTTTTTACCGTAAGATTGCAAGAACGAATAGAAAAACGGAGTGTAGCCCCGACGCACAAATTAAATTTAAATAATGAAGTCGGGGTGCCGACCCCCTTATGGGCGTCGGCATATAACGTTAAAATTTCGGAGTGTAGTATAACGGCAGTATACGTGCTTTGGGAGCACGGGGCCTGGGTTCAATTCCCAGCACTCCGACCACATGGGAAAATAAGGGGGCGGTTAGAACTAGAAGGATTCACCCTCGATTCTATATTAAAGTCTTTTTAACGAATTCTAATACCTCTGAGTTTCGTATAATAATAGAGTGATTTGCCGTATACATAAGTCCTTTATTAGGCATCATTTCAAATCCTAAATAAATACGGTTCACTTTCCTCTTAGTGAGTTCCGCGATTGCCGGCTGTAAATCAGAATCAGAGGAACCAATGATTGCGGTTTCTAATTCTTTATCACATGCAAGAGAAACCATATCAACGGCAATCCGTACATCAACACCCTTCTCTTTAAAAATTAATGTCTTTTTGCCATTATTATCTTCCTCCGTGTGCCCTCGGACTCGTCCGGCAACGACGATTTGAAAACCTTGTTTTTCCAAATGAGTCTTAAGTAAGCGTTGTGCTTCGATTAATTGCTTTGATTTCTCTTTTGTTTCGTTGTGTTCTTTAAGACGCGCAAGGTAGAAGATCTTCCTATCAATTTTGACATCCTTAAGAACTTTTTTAAAAAGCCCATCAAAATTATATGCATGAATAGACATTGGTTGTTTTACTTCCTTGAAAACAGCTTTGATTTTCTTTATGAAATTTTCTCCATCCACGAAGAGAATAGACTGCATATAATTTAAAACCCCGTCGGACCTTGCGGCTGGACGGGGCGTTTATCTCTTCATATTAGACTAAAATTAATAAATGTCAATAAAGGTGGGGATATCCTATTTTCAAATCCACTATAGGAGCATGAGAATGATTAATAAGAATAGTTCTAACATCCTTCATGGATCTCGACTAATATAAAAAGCGTTTCTATTGACAATTTATTATATTATGATATAGTAGTGAAGTTCCAAGTTGGACTATTTCGTTCTTTAAAGGAGGGTTTATATGTTCAAGAATCTGCGTGCATGGTGCATTCGGTCGTGGCGGTCTTTGCAGCCGAAGTTCGTCTCCGGACTCTTCATTCACTTGAAGATCTGGATTTCCAACATCGAGATCATCAAGCAGTCCGATGCCGAGCTCAACCGCGTCAAGGCGCGGCTTCAGGAGATCGTGAGGGATTACGGTAAATACCGGTTCACTCTTCGGTTCGTTTCGAAACAGCTCGGTTATACTCGGTCGCGTCGCAAGGCCACCGAAGTGTACCAGGTGTTGAGCGCCTACGGTCTGATCAGTTCGGACAAGAAGAGTCCGGGTATGGTCTACATCAACGTGTAACAGTACCAGTCTTGAGTTGGCTCCAGTGAGAAGATCGCTGGAGCCAATTTGTTTTTTATGGGAGTTTTGAATATAATCCGAAAGTATAAAGATGGTGCCTATAGCTTAGTGGTAAAGCTCCGCTCTGTGGCAGCGGCGACACGGGTTCGATCCCCGTTAGGCACCCAATAAAAAAAGAACCGCAAGGAGATTGCGGTTCTTGTGTTGGGAGGGTCAGTTTCGGAGTTAGGAGAGGAAGGAGAGGGACTGCTCATTGTCCCGCTTGATCATTCCGTAGATCCAGTCGAAATATCCGTAGGCCTCCGTTGATTGGGAGAATTGGCGAGTCGCAGTGCGGACGCGCCGACGGAACGCTGGCGAGCTTTCTAAGGAAAGCGCGTGCAGGTGGGAACGAATGCTCGGCCATTGCTTGTTAATGTGCTCCGCAACGGTGCGGAGATACGACTTCGTCCGTCTTTTTGGTGAGACACCATGAGCGATCCAATTTCTCATTTCTGGATTTTCGATACCGTGCTGTTTCAGGAATTGCTTGCATTGTGGGATGGTCATTTGATTCCTCCGATGCGATGGTAAAGAGCGTGCTGTTACCTTAGCCTAAGATTGTTGCTTATGTCAAAATCGTTTGGGATTTTGAGAGGAGCATATTATAATGAAAGTAATCATTGCGCAGGTGCATGTGTTATTTTTATGGATTTTAAAAGTCTTTTTCACAAGAAAACAAATTCGGAGAAAGCTCCGGCGGATGCGAATAAAGATACGGCGTTGCTGACTGGGCCGGAAATTACTGGCGCGGGCGGTAAAGAAGTCTCCATTATTCGATTAGTGGGTTCGCTGGTTCAGCATGGTTATAAATCTAAAGCTTCGGATATTCATATTGATCCGGAAGAAAATGGCGTACGGGTTCGGATGCGCATTGACGGTATTTTGCACGAAGCTTTTTTATTTGCCAAGGAACTGCAATCGGAAATTATTACCCGTTTGAAAGTGCTTTCCGGATTGCGGACGGATGAGCATCAAGCCGCGCAAGACGGCCGTTTCAAAGTGAAGCTGGATAATGGCGAGGCGATTGACGTTCGACTTTCCATTACACCGACCTATTACGGTGAAAATGCGGTGATGCGAATTCTCGCTCAACAGTCAGAAAATTTTTCTTTAGAAGCCCTAGGTCTTTCCAAAGAAAATTACAACCGAGTTTTGCGGGGGATCAAAAAGCCTTACGGTATGATTCTCGCGACTGGCCCTACCGGTTCGGGTAAAACTTCCACGTTGTATACCATTATCAAAGCACTCAACACGCCAGAGGTTTCGATTATTACCATTGAAGATCCGATTGAGTATTCCGTGAGCGGAATTGAGCAAATTCAGGTCAATGCGCGTACCGGCTTAACCTTTGCTGATGGCTTGCGATCAATTTTGCGGCAAGACCCGAATTTAATTATGGTAGGAGAAATTCGCGACGAAGAAACTGCCGCGATTGCCGTGAATGCGGCGCTTACCGGCCACTTGCTCCTTTCCACGTTGCACACGAATGACGCAGTCACGAGCTTGCCGCGTTTGATTGATATGAAAGTAGAACCGTTCCTTATTTCCTCCACGGTGAATATTGCGATTGGTCAGCGATTGGTTCGGAAGATTTGCGTGGAATGCAAAGCGAAACAAACGATTACGGATGCGGAATACAAAAGCCTCACCGAAGTTATACCCGCGAAATTACTTGGCAATCACCGGGAGTTTTATAAAGGCAAAGGTTGTGATAAATGCGATCATACTGGCTACCGCGGTCGCACTGGCATTCACGAAGTTTTAGAAATGACCGATGAAATTCGGCAAGCGGTGATGCGGCAAGCCGACGCCAGCGAGATTCAAAAAATTGCTTCCAAAAACGGTATGAAAACTATGCTCGAAGACGGCTTCCAAAAAGCATTGGAAGGTATTACGGCGATCGAAGAAATTTTACGCGTGGTTCATGAATAAACTCAATATTTCCTTTAACCAGTTTTTTTTGCGGGTTTCCCTTCAGGAGAAAGTTATTTTTGCGCGGCATTTGGCAATTATGGTGAAAGCGGGAATGCCGCTGTTGGACGCGTTGCGGATGTTGCAGAAACAAACGCAATCCAAATCCTTAGCAATCATTTTGGAAAAAGTGGTAGGTGATATTAGTAATGGCCAATTCTTGGCAACTAGTTTGGAAAAATACAAAAATGTCTTCGGCAATCTCTTCGTCAATATTATTCGAGTAGGCGAGTCGAGTGGCATTCTATCAGAAAATTTAGTGTATCTTTCCGAGGAATTGAAGAAAAAAAAGGAATTGCAGAAACAAGTGCTCGGCGCAATGATTTATCCGATTATTATTCTCTTTGCCACCACAATACTGGTGACGATGCTGACGGTATTTATTTTTCCTAAAATCCTTCCCGTGTTCAGTAGTTTAAATGTTGCTTTGCCGCTTTCCACTCGTATCCTGATTGCAACCAGCAACTTTTTGATTGCTGATGGCTTACTCCTGTTAGGCGGGATTGCGATTGCGCTGATCGTATTTTTTGTGCTCTTACGGATTCGCACGCCGCGTTTTGTTTTCCATTGGTGTATTGTCCATACGCCGTTAGTGCGGAAAATGTCCGTGAATGTGAATATGACGAATATTACCCGAACGCTTGGCTTATTGCTTCGCAGTGGCGTGAAAATTGTGGAGGCAATTAATATCACTTCTGACACCCTCTCGAGTTTGGTGTATCAGCGGGAATTGGAGACTATGGCATTACAAGTGCAGAAAGGCGAGCAATTAGCCAAATACTTGGCCACGCGGCCAACCTATTTTCCGATGATGCTCACGAATATGATCGCGGTGGGCGAGAATACCGGCAATTTAAGCGAAACCCTTTTGTATCTTTCGGATTTTTACGAATCTGAAGTCGGCGAAACCACCAAGAACCTTTCCAGTACCTTAGAGCCATTGCTCATTTTAGTAATGGGTTTGATCGTTGGTTTTGTCGCCGTTTCAATTATTACGCCAATCTATGGCCTTACCCAGTCGGTTAATAAGGTCTAGTCATCAAAAAGGGTTTACCATCGCCGAGGTGCTGATTACCTTGGCGATTTTAAGTGTCTTGTTTTCGATTGGCCTACCAGTTGGATGGGATTTTTATACCACCTATCAATTTGATTCCGAAACGCAGACTTTTGTTGCCGCGCTGGAGCAAGCGCGTAGCGCGGCGCTGGTAAATCGGAACCAATCGGCGCACGGAGTGTATTTTGATACGAATGATTTTATCGTGTTTCAGGGCAGTTCTTTCGCGACTCGCAATGTTACCTTCGATAAAAAAATGCCCAGAAATAGTATTATTACAATAAGCGGTTCCAACGAAATTGTCTTTACTTCCTTATCCGCGGAAACTGCTTCTTCCACGTACAATTTTGCTTTCAATACAAAAAATCGAACTATTTATGTTACTACACAAGGCGGCATTATTTATTAATAGAAAAACGCGGGGGCAATCGGTTTTGGAGTTGCTGATCGCGATGGGAATTTTTGTGATGGTGAGTTCTGCTGGCATCCTGCTTTTTTTCAGCGGTCAAAGTCTTTCCGTTGATGGAGCAAATGCGCGGATTGGCTTAGATTATGCCGCAGAAGGATTAGAAGCAACGCGGTCCATTCGGAATCGGAGTTGGGCGGAAATTACTACAGGTGAGCATGGTTTGACGTATGTGAATGGGCAATGGCAATTCAGCGCCGCGCAAGACGCCAAAGATATTTTTACTCGCAAGGTAACCGTGACTCAAGTAGCGACAGATACAAAAAATATCGTGACGACAATTAGCTGGGCCACTGATCCGAGTCGTCCGCAAACTGTCCAGCTAACCGAACAGCTGACCGATTGGAAAAATACTCTTTCCGGCGGTTGCAGTAGTGAAACGCTTTCTGGAAATTGGGCGAATCCGCAAGTGCTGGGTTCGGCGGATATCGGCTCTGGAAATTCCGGTACCGACGTTGCGGTAAAATTACCTTACGTGTTTGTAAGTAGTACCGCGTCCACTGCTAGTAAACCAGATTTATTCGTATTTGATGTGAATAATCCGGCCGCTCCGAATTTAGTGAAATCCATTGATATCGGTTCCGGCGGCATTAATTCCATTTTTATCAAAGGCAATTATCTGTATGCGGCTTCACCGAATGATACGAAAGAATTTTTACTATTTGATATTTCGAATCCAGTGAATACCGTGCTTGCGAGCTCTTTAGATCTTTCTGGTTCGGCAGATGCAATTGGGGTGAATGCTTTTTCCAATACCGCGGTGATTGGTCGGAAAAGTGGAGCCGCGAATACGATTGTGTTTATTAATGTCACGAATCCAACCAGCCCCTCAATTATTAGTCAGGTAAATACTGCTGGTAATGTCTATGATTTTTATGCGACTGATCGGCGACTCTATTTAGTGAGTCAGGAATCAGATGAGGATATCTGGATTTATGACATTACGAATCCGGCCAATCCAACTTTTTTGACTAATTATGATATTCCCGGTACGACGGAAGATGTGAGTATTTATATACAGGAAAAAGGTGGCACCACGATTCTGGATGGTAATGTGCAAAACGAGCTGATTGCGATCGGTGCGACGAATACAGCGCAGATGTATATTCGCAACCGAATTAGTTTAGGCGGAGATGTAAATGATATTAATTGCGTCCAAGGTAATTTAGCGTTTCTTGCAACAACCAATAGCACGAAAGAATTTACCATCGTCAATGTGAATGACCCGGATAATTTATCCGTGTACGCGTCTTTGAATTTTCCGCAGAATGCAACTGGAGTTGATTTTGCCGATAATAAAGCATTTTTGTCCGTTCGGAGTAATGACTCACTGCGGATTGTTGGCCCTGGCCCATAATGATTATGCAAAAAAAATCTCAAAAAGGATTCACGTTATTAGAAGTATTGATGTATGCCAGTTTAGTGGCGGGTTTTGTCACGGTTGCGCTCGCGTCGACGCATCAAATTTTGGAATACAGCAATCGGTTGCGCAGTATGCGTGAACTGGGGGAGAACGAACGATTTTTAATTCAAAAATTCAATTGGATCTTAAGCGGTGTGCAAACGTTGAATAGTCCGGCAGTGGGGGCGAGCAGTACGAGTCTATCCGTGACGAAGTTAACTTTTCCCGCTAACCCCTTACTCGTGAGTCTTGCCACTGGGACCATCCAATTAAAAGCCGGCGCCAGTTCTACGGTGGCATTGAGTAATAATTATTTTGCTTCGACTTCTAATTTGAAATTTGAAAACATTCAATATTCCAATCAATATGCCATTCGCATTACCGCGCAATTAACTAATGATTTCGCGACGACCTCAATTGACACTACTATTTTCTATAAATAAATGCGCTACACTTCATCTCAATCTGGTTATATCGCGATTACCACGGCCATCATTACGTCGTTTGTAATCTTGCTTGTGGCCGCAGTGTTGGGGTCATCTAATCTTCTGTCGCGGCTCAATGACTTAGATTTTTCTTCAAAACGCTACAGTTATTTCTTAGCCAGATCGTGCGTGGATACCGCGCTCTTAAAACTTGCGAAAGACTTGAGTTATGCCGGTAATGAAACAATCACGATTAGTACGGATAGTTGCACAATCCAACCTGTGATCACCTCGGGCGCAAATAAAATCATTAAAGCTAGCGCTCAATTTAATAGCACCTATACTAATTTGAAAGTGACGGTTACATCGCTGGATCTTACGACTGTGTCACTCGAAGAAGTGACGAATTTTTAAGTTTTCGATATACCCCGTTAGAAAAGTTTTTTCTAACGGGGTATACTCAAATACATGATGAAATATATTTGTTCTCGAAAAGGCGTGACATTGATTGAATTGATTGTCGTAATGACGATCGTCATTATTATTGCGGGTGTAGCAGTGTATGCTCTGAATCCAGCTCGGCATTTCGCGCAAGCGCGCAATACCCAGCGTTGGTCCCATGTGTATTCCATCGTCAATGGAGTGTATCAGCGGATGACGGACAATCGCGGCGTTTGGAATAGCACCTGCGGTTCTGTGACCGCGAATTTACCTGCCGCCACAACAACGATTGGCAGTGATCCGGCATTTATAAATTTAGATGCCTGCCTGAATCCGACCTATCTGCCGACATTTCCTTTGGATCCAGTAGTCGGCGCCGCGACCAATACCGGTTATACCATTATTAAATATGCGAGCGGCCGGATTAATGTGTCTGCTCCGTTTGCCGAAGTTGGCGATGTCATTTCTGTAACTCGGTAAATAGAAATAAATTAAAAACCTAGTTTCGTTGGTGGCGGGGCTGGTTTTGTATGTAAAGTAGTCAGGATTTGAGTGAGACGAGCGCCTTCACTCTCCACGACGTCCCCATCGTATTCGCCGCTATGCGCGCTTGTGCCCTCATAGCTGGGTTTTTTTGCGTCGAGATGCAGATTGAGCCCAGTATGTTGATTTGTGGTTTCAATATAGACATGAAAGCGGGGATAAAAACGTCCGGCTTCGAGACTACGCGCATAACTTTCTTCATTATTTTTATGTGGGTTTTCAATCTTCAGATAGCCGCACAGACGCATATAATATGGTGGCGCAAGTTGGAGTTTTGGCAGGAGTAGCTTCATACGTATATAATACACATATATGCTTTTAGAAGTAATGCTGATTTTGCTTTCGCTCGTACTGTTGCTTGTTGGCGCGGCTGGCATTATTTTCCCGCTCATACCGGGAATACCGCTTGCGTGGCTAGGATTGCTTCTACTTGGCATGGTCACGGGTTTTAACGCGATCAGCGTACAGGTAGTGGTAATTTTTTTCGGTTTCACTTTTTTGACGTTGCTGTTTGACGTAGCGGCGCCGCTCCTGGGCGCGCGGCGTTATCAAGCCAGCCGCGCGGGAATAATTGGCGCGGGGATTGGATGCGTAGTGGGAATTTTTCTTCTTGGACCCTTTGGTTTGATTGTGGGTCCGCTGTGCGGCGCGCTTGCGGGTGAGTTTTGGATTGGCCGAGAAACATCCGCGGCACTTCGCTCCGCTCAAGGAGTAGTGTTAGGATTTTTAATTGGTTCGCTTTTGAAAGTGGTGCTGGTTCTGACGATGCTTGGTTTTTGGATTAAAGGAGTAGCGGTTCTGCTTTTATAAATATGATGAAAATCAATTCGCATACACTTGGTCTTTGGTGTTTGCGTATCGGGCTCGCGGGAACGTATCTGTATTCGAGCCTAGGTTTACTTCAACACCCAGATTATTGGTATCAGTTTATGCCGGCGTGGTTTGCGCATCTCTTGCCAATTTCTCCACTGCTCTATTTACAAATTCAAGGCGTGATGGAATTGCTTTTTATCTTGAGTTTGCTGACCGGAGTGGCGATGCATTGGACTGCGTTGCTGTCTGCCGGCGAAATGGCAAGTATTCTTCTTTTTTATGGTTTAGATGGCATTTCTTTTCGAGATGTGGCGATTTTAGGCGCGGCGCTGGGATTATTTTTTCTCACTGCTCCGTCGAGAGAAAAAGAGAATTTGCGTTCCACGGAAAATACGCTAGGGTAGAGGGATGTATAGTTTGGATGGCAAGGCGATTGCTAAGCGAATTCTAGAAACGTTGAAAGAAAAACCGCGGCCGGATAAGGCCTTGGCGGCAATTTTTGTGGGTGATAATCCACAATCCCAGAGTTTTTTGAAGCAAAAAGAAAAAATGGCTCAAGAGTTGGAAATTCAATTCCAGCTTCATCGCTTTCCGGAAACAATATCTGCTCAAGATCTGATTCGCGCTATCCAAGCGATTGGCAACGATTCAAAAGTCGGCGGGATGATCGTGCAATTGCCCTTGCCGACTGGTTTCAGTCGAGACGAAATCATTGCGGCGATTCCACCGGCGAAAGACGTGGACGCGCTGACGCCGCAAAGCCGAGCGCTCGTTGATCCTTTGCCAGTCGCGGTGCTGAAAGAAATTTTGCGGGTGACACATTATCATCTTTCCATTAAAACCGTGGCGGTGGTGGGTCGGGGATTTTTGGTTGGTCAGCCAATCATCGAATGGCTCAAGGGTGAAACGCGCAGTCGCACGCGAACCGGTTGGCGCCAGAATCGCAAAGAACTCCGCCAGCCGCGCTGTAAAAAGTTATTGCTGTTTCACAGTAAAAGTGATCTCACAAAAATTCGGCAGGCGGATTTGATTATTACCGGCGTAGGTAAAGGTGGATTGATTACGCAGGCGATGATTAAACCAGGAGCCCATCTGATTGATTTTGGTTACGATACGAAAGAGGGGAAAATCGTTGGGGATTTTAATCCAATGCCATACGCTATAAGCCATACGCCATTAACCAATATCGGTTGGTATACGCCCACGCCCAGCGGCACGGGTCCGATTCTCGTTGCGGAAATTTTTAGGAATTTTTATCAATTGAATCGCTAGGGTCGCACAAGCTCCCTGCCTTACCGGCAGGCAGGCAGGCAGGCTTTTTACGACACCCTTGTGCAGGGCGGATCTTAGAACAAAACTAGCATGCCAAATTATGACGTCTGCTGGATTCAATTTATTTTTCCTTTTGGGTAAATGAACCCCCCTCTGCTTTGGGAAAATTATACAAAATAAAGCAGATATTATCTTAAAAAAATAAAGATACTGAAAATTTTATAAACACATTGACAAATCATATCGTTATTGTATTATTACTTCGTTCTTTAATAGCATCAAAAATCAATCAAAGAAGGGGGACGATACCATGGTTCTAGTTGATTTCCTCAAAACAGTCAGCAAACCTTTCATTCAGATATTGGAAGGAGGCTATTGGCTTTTTAAGGCCGACGAAGAATGGTCTATCAAGACCGTGCTTAGTGGAATTGCAGTCATGAGTGCAATCTGGGGATTTTCTTTCGTGGCTGGGTTTCCCGTAATCCTTTTTGCCTGGATCAAACACGGACAAATTAGTGCGTTCGGTAGCATACCGTTTGTTTGCTTGGGATTGGGATTATTACGCTGTGTTTTTCTTGCAATGCAGAAGAGGCCCGCTCCAAAAGAACGGTATCACTTTAATCTATTCTCAGTCTGCTTCATTCTTCTGCCGTATGGAGTTTGGAGGGTGCTTCGTAGCGGATTCCGTAAATTGAGCTCCAAGTAGATAAGAAAGTGGTAATAAATATAAGACCTCGTTAGCAAATAACTAACGAGGTCTTTTTTTAATTCAGTTACCTTTTAATCCGCCGTATCGATAAGAAGTCGCACAAGCTCCTTTTTACGACACCCTTGTGCAGGAGAATGAGTTTCCCAATATCACTTTTATGAAGTTCCGAGGTTTCGTTGAAAGATTTAGGAAAGAAAAATTTTAGTACCTTGATTATTTTTTCAGCGGACATTATAGCAACTCCCTTCCCACAGGCACTGGGTTTGTTTCTGAGTTTAACTATTTTATTGAGTATAGCATATTTACGACTCTAATCAGTTATTGGGGCATTAGAAAAAACCGTGGTAGATTTGCCACGGTTTTCTATAAAGATTTGCTACTTACACAAGAGCATAAGGGAACTGTTCTTTGGTCCTCTTTGCCGCATTTTCCAATGCCCTCTCATTCAGGTTGTTGGTGGGGCGTGATTCCCATAGCGCATTGACCATTTCTTGGTTTAAGACTCCCGCTTCTGCCAGAACTTTACTGAATCGTTCTTTGTTCATTTTTCCTCCGTTTTATTGTCAAATGGCACTTCTTGAATAAGACTGCCATGATTTTATCGGATATGTCTAGCCCAAAGGATTCCTAGGTGGAGTAAGAGCGGCTCTCTCTGTTGAATAGTCTTTACTGGACTGATTCAAACGATAGTTTAGGAATAAAAAATTGTTCGGTTGTTTTCATCCAATAGGTTCGAACGTCGTCCACTAGGCCCCGCCAGATTGGACATTTTTCAAACACAAGGGAAAAATCCCGGTCGCACAAGCTCCTTTTTACGACACCCTTGTGCAGGAGACCCCCTTATTTCACAATATCCACAGTCTTCTTCTTCAATTCCCCAAGCAGTTTTTTATCTTCTTTGAGTATTTCCGTAACTTTTTCAAAACCGACGCCAAGTTTTTGGCCTTCCATAGAGTAAGTGGCGCCGGATTTTACTACCACACCGTGTTTAATCGCGGCGTTAAGCACATCCGATTCGTAAGAAATTCCTACGCCAAACATAATATCAAATTCTGCTTCCCGAAACGGCGGAGCCACTTTATTTTTCACGACTTTGGCTCTCACTCGATTACCTACTACTGCCTCACCTTTTTTCACTTGCGCGATTCGGCGCACGTCAATACGGACGGAAGAATAAAATTTCAAGGCCCGGCCGCCCGGAGTAACTTCTGGATTACCGAACATAATGCCGATTTTTTCCCGGAGCTGGTTGATGAAAATAATCATAGTATTGGACTTGGCGGAAATGGCAGTGAGTTTGCGGAGCGCTTGGGACATCATTCGCGCTTGCGCGCCGACATGAAACGCGCCCATTTCGCCTTCGATTTCCGCTTTCGGCGTGAGCGCGGCAACGGAATCTACCACCACCACGTCAATAATATTGGACCGCACCAAACTTTCTAAGATATTCAAAGCTTCTTCACCGCTATCGGGTTGGGAAATTAAAAGTTCTTTAATGTGAACGCCGAGTTTTTCCGCGTATTCTGGATCCATGGCGTGTTCGGCATCAATGAATGCCGCTTTACCACCCTTTTTTTGAGCTTGCGCAATAATATTTAACGCGAGCGTAGTTTTACCGCTCGATTCCGGACCGTAAATTTCCACGATTCTTCCTTTGGGAATACCGCCCACGCCCAGTGCTAAATCCAACGAAAAAGAACCAGTCGGGATGACATCCACATTTACTTTTTTAGCATCACCCAACCGCATAATTGCTCCTTCGCCATATTTATCTTGCAGATTGGCGAGTAGGCTCTCGATATCTTTGGCGGTTTCTTTTTCTACAACTTTAGTTTCGATTTTTTTGTCTTTAAACATAGTAAGATTAATTTAATTAAAGATTTTTCGTCGTCGTGGCTGGCGGTTCGTAGAGCACATTCCGAATAATAACATTTTCCTTGCCGAGCAAACGCTGTACCTTAAATTCTATCGTATTCAAACCGGGCTGTAAATTATAATTTTTTTCAAATGCACCATTGTCATCGCCAAGCGTTTCTTCGCCATTGATGGTTAATTTATCTTTTGGATTAATGGTGCCCGCCAAAGTGATTACGGAAACCGGTGAAGCGCTCGTTGGTTCAACTGGATTAGCGATAGTTAACAAAGGAGCTCCAAAGAAAGTCCGAAGATTCAAGATTAAATACACAAGGAGAATAATGCCAATGGCGCCGAATACCCAATATTTTTTGTTAATCGGCTGAATCGCAAAGCGGTTGGTCGGCAGGCGATCATGAGCGCCGGAGGATTTGAACGTCAGTTCCTTTTCGTACATTTTCCAGAGATCTTCAAAATTCAGATGCAGAGCCGCGGCAATTTTCTTCAAATAGCCTCGGACATACGGAGCGGCCGGTAGTTTGGTAATCTCCAGATTTTCAATTGCGATGAGATAATGTCCTGAAATTCCCGTTAATTGAGCCAGTTTTTCGTGAGTACAATTTCGGAGTTCTAAGGCTTCCGTGAGGATGGTTTTAAAATCTTTATGAGGTTCCATATGTACCTATACGTTACACAAAACCGGCTGATTCGTCCATCTAGCTTTCGGTGACGCCCGGATCTTCTTTGTCGAGATAGACTTCGCGGGGTTTGGCGCCCTCACCCGGGCCAACTACACCGCGTTCTTCCATTAAATCCAAAAGACGGGCGGCGCGGGCATAGCCAACGGAAAGGCGGCGCTGGAGCAGAGAAGCAGAAGCTTTTTGCGCTTGGCGAACCATCAGCACGGCTTCGTCGTAGAGATCGTCCGCGTCATCGCCTTTCGCAAAATTTTCAAAATTCGGCGTGGCGGCTTTGCCATTTTCAAAATTCGGCGCGTCCGGAGTTTCCGATTCGGAAGCTTTATTATTGTCCCGAATAAAATCCGTCACCGCGTGCAATTCCTCTTCAGTAATATAAGCACCTTGAATTCGTTTTGGCTTGGACATTTCCGAAGAGGTGAAAAGCATATCGCCACCACCAAGTAATTTTTCCGCGCCGGCAGTATCTAAAATAGTTCGGGAGTCTATTTGACTTGCCACTTGAAGTGCCATGCGAGAGGTGATGTTGGCTTTGATCAAACCGGTGATGACTTCTACGGACGGTCGCTGGGTGGAGAGTACCAAATGAATGCCGGTCGCTCGTGCCATTTGCGCCAGCCGGACAATCGAGCTTTCAATATCGCGGCCAAAGGTTGCCATTAAGTCTGCGAGCTCATCCACAAAAATCACGATGTAGGGCAAAGCTTCTTCAGGTTTGTATTTGTTATAGCTCTTGATATCGCGCGCGCCGACCGATTGCAAACGTTCATAGCGACTTTCCATTTCCGCAATTGCCCAACGAAACACCCCGAGAGATTTTTTCCCGTCGGTGATGACCGGAGCGATTAAATGGGGGATATCATTATATAAAGATAATTCCACTCGTTTCGGATCGATTAACACCAGTCTCAATGTTTCCGGAGAATTTTTATAGAGCAAAGAAATAATAATCGAATGGATGGCGACGGATTTGCCGCTACCGGTGGAGCCCGCGACCAGTAAATGCGGCATCTTCGCAATGTCGGCAATAATTGGCTCACCGGTCACGTCTCGGCCAATAATAAAACCGAGTGGGCCGGAATTAGTGAATTCGGGATAGGACATCAGACTGCCGAGCCGAACCACGGCCGCGGATTTATTTGGCACTTCAATACCCACCAAAGATTTGCCCGGTATTGGCGCTTCGATTCGGATTGGATGCGCCGCCAGCGCCAAAGAGAGATCTTGATTCAGCGCGGTGATGCGAGAAAGTTTAATCCCTTCGGCTGGTTTAAGAGTAAAGCGAGTGACTTTCGGGCCGATACTGATTTCTCCCATTTCCACCGGAATGCCGAAACTTTCCAAACTGCGTTTGATAATATTGGCGTTCGCGCGCAGATCACCGGACGTGGGTTTTTCAATGGAAGATTTCAGTAAGTTCAGTGGCGGCGGAGTATAATTTTTCACGGCCATCACGTTTTTCTTTTTTGGCCCAGTGAACGTTTTAAAGTCTTCTACTTGTAAATCCATTTCCTCTTCCTCTTTTTCTTCTTCGGCAGGCGGTTTTTCTGCTTTGCGAGAACGTTCTTGAGGTGGCGGCGTTGGTTCCGTAACTGTGATCTCTTCTTCATCATCATTTTCCTCTTCCTCGTCCTTTTCGTCAGTTTTGTCGCTTCTGAATTTAATCGGCAGATTCAGAGTAATAAGTAAAGAAATCAAAGCAATGGCTCCGGCAATAACTAATCCGGCAATGTACCCAAAAGGTTTTTGAATCAAGCCGGCAAAATGGCCGATATAGCCGCCATGATCCGGATAGACAATATCAATAATACCCAGACTCGCGAGCACAAAAGAGATTGCTCCCACAAACGTAATCGTTAAAGTACGTTCTTCTTTGGGATGGCTCAATAGGAACGTACCGGCGAGAATAAGAAAAATAGTTGGGAAAAGATAATAGCCGAATCCAAAAAGAACCGTGAGTACCTTATACATTCCGGCGCCCGCCGGACCGGCTTTGGCAAAGAGCGCGAGAATCAGAATGACGGCGGCGCACAGAGACAGAATGCCTAAAATCGTGCGTTGGATGTCCGGATGAATTTGCGATCGGAGATCGCCGAGAAAACCAGACCCATTTTTATTTTTGTTTTTTGCCATACAGTCGCTTTTGGAAGGTATATATACTATATATTATATAATAAGAAAGGTGATTAAGAAATTATGAAACTTCCTGAACATATTTTTCGAGCGTACGATGTCCGCGGACGTTATCCGGAGGAAATCAATGAAACGACCGTAGCCAGTATTATAGAACAGATTCCGAAACTGCTTAAGGGCAAGGTGGTAGTGGGGCATGATGCGCGGTTGAGTTCGCCGGCTTTATACAAAACTGTAATCGCATCGCTGAAAAAAACTCATCCGGATTCTCAAATTGAATGCGTGGGCTCCGCAACCACTCCGATGTTGTATTTTCTCGTGCAGACATTAAAAGCGCGCGCAGGAATTATGATCACTGCTTCGCATAATCCGAAAGACTATAATGGTTTGAAAGTGACTGGGCCCGGGGCGCGGCCGGTGAGCGGGGAGACAATTAAAAAGCTGGTGATAGGCCGATAGTTATGCAACGCAATTACTCTCAACTCTACGTTACGTTTCTCAAGAAATTTTTGCGGGTGAAGCGACCATTGAAAATAGTATGTGATGCTTCGAATGGAACTGCTGGTTTAATCCTGAAACAACTCTTTAAAGATTATCCGACGCTTCAGGTAGAGATTTTAAATTCCGTGCCGGATGGTCATTTCCCGGCGCATAGTCCGAACCCATTGGATTTGGAAGCGACGACGCAATTGCAACAACGGGTGCGAAAAATTGGAGCTGATTTAGGAATAATTTTTGACGCGGACGGTGACCGAGTATTTTTCGTGGATAATCAAGGCGAGCGAATTGACTCAAATGAAATTGGCTTTATATTGATGCGGATGTTCCGGCCGCCATACGTTATTGGCGCGGTTTCCAGTTGGCGGCTCACAGAACGAAAAACTCCTGACCGGACAGGTAAAAACGAAAAACAGAAAATGTATGTTTCCCGCGTTGGGCATTATTTTTTTAAAACCTTGATGCGGAAACAGCGGGCAAATCTGGGCATCGAACATTCCGGTCACTATTATTTCAAGAAGTTTTTTTATTGCGATTCGGGAATCTTTGCGGCGATTCAAGTGATTAACTTTGTTTCTGGTTTAGATACGAATGTCGGGGGGTGGCTCAATCAGCTACCACGCTATTACCGTTCCGGCGAGATGAATTTTACCGTGTCCGATACAAAGACGCTTGTGCAAAAAGTGGAACAGCGCTATCAAGCGGAAGCGAAAAAAATTCTTCACATTGACGGTGTGACGTTGGAGTTCGCGGATTGGTGGTGTAATCTTCGGCCTTCCAATACGGAAAATCTGCTACGATTGAATATTGAAGCGCGTTCGGAATCATTGTTACAAACTCGATTGCAAGAATTAAAAAAACTACTTACATAAATGCTTACAGTTTTATTTTCGTTTATTGGCAGTGTGACGGAAGAAATTTCCTCATCCATTATTAAATTTGTTTCTTCCGAACGGAGGGAAGCGGTCTATATAGCCACATTTATGAACAGTCTTATTGCTTTAGGGTTGTTCATTGTCTTGGGGATTGTCCAACAGCATTGGATTTTCCAGCTGGCATCTCTGCCGACGTTTCTGCTTCGCGCCGGATTGGAGATCATGCAGATTGCGCTCGCAATGCGGGCACTCGTGGCCGCAGATCGCAGTACATTTGTCTTGTTCCGAAATCTTACCATTCCGTTTTTAGTATTAGTGGATGTATTCGTTGGTTTTCGAATGAACGAATATCAGTGGTGGGGAATCGGGCTTATTTTTCTCACCTTAATTCTCACCGTGGCGTTTCGAGTCGTGCGTCTTCAGGGCGCGGGCGTGGTCACGTGGATGGCGCTCAACGCAGTGGCAACGCTTTCATTGTTCAAATACAATACTTCCCATTTTAATTCTGTAGAAGCGGAACAAAGTTTAATCTACGTTGTATTGATAGTGTATTTATGGATGGTCATTCGTTTTTCCTTGAAAACCTCGCCGTTTAGTTTTATTCACGACCGAGCGCTCTTAGGCCAAGGTTTTTTTAGTGGCATCGCGTCAGTCTTTAGTTCTTTTGCGCTACACTTCGGCAATCCAGCCGTCGCTGTTACGGCCATGCGTGGTTCCGGAGTGCTTGCAGGTATTGTATCGGGACACAATTATTTTGCCGAAAAGAAATTCGCGCTGAAATTAGTAGTGAGCGCGCTCTTGATTTTAGGCCTCTATTTACTCACTCGTTAAAAAAGAGTATTCAGGAGCGGCAAACGGTTATTCCACTCCATTGAGACTTTCACGATATCTTTTCCATGATTCGTAGGTACAAGGAGATGACCTTGTTTCTTACCTAGCTCATACAAGTCTTTAGTGATTTTGACGTCGTTGATGCAGTATTTTTCCAGTTCTTCAAAACGGCCTTCTTTATAAAACGTAATTGCTTCCAAGCCATGGCTCGTTTTCCCGACGCCGAGATTAGTGTGAGCAAGCAAATCTAAGCCGACTCGGTGGCCGAGTTTTTCTTCGATGTCGTCCAAAATATCGAGACTCTCGATAGTTTTCAGGTTGAGATTAAAATGGTGGCTTAAGACGGGAATATCAAAACGATTAGTGCTGAAGCCAATAATCAAGCCAGCTCTTTGCAGGAGCGATTTCAGCGCCGGAAATTCTTTTTCAAAAAAAGAAAGATATTGATCTTGTTTGTAAGAATATACACCCACAAAAGACATAGACAGTTTGGGAATGTGTTCTTGGCCACCGACTTCTTGAATTGTATTTTTAGTTTCTATATCAATCACGAGCGTATCCATATGTTTTTAAATTAATTATGTGTTGCGCTGGTGTGCCGATCAGCAACTTTCGAAGCGGCATAACTGTCTGGCTTAGTCCGAGCTTCAAAATTATTCGCGCGAATCATACCCACCAATTCTTGAATCATGGTTTTCGTCTCGCCATTTTCTCCAACATCCACGTGGATTTCAAAATCAAAATTGCCGATATGGGAATCTCGTAATACGACAACTAATTCTTTAGCCAGTTCGAGCGAGAGTAAGACTTCTTGATACATTCGATTTCGAAGCGTATGAATTTTGTCGAGATGAAGATGTCGCCAAAAATAGCGGCCGCCGTTGCCGACGCGATGAATCACGATCGCAGTTACAAAGTCCGCTTCATTGCCCAGTCTTTTTTCCGAATCCGTGCCAATAGTGATTTTATATTGCCGTTGCGGATCCGCTTGAATAAAGGCACGCATCAGCTCGACAATCTGGGGGATGGCCAATTTTATTCCGAACGAGCTATTGAATAATTTTTCTGTACCGTCTGTAGGCATAGTTTATTCTTAAACTAATCGTGATTCAGTGCTTTGTCAAAATTGAGTAGCTCACTTCCCGTATCATCTCTCTAACCTCAATCCATTTCCAACAAAAATACTTTTCCCCTCAACCCGCTTCGTCTTGCCAGCGCAAGACTTGCTTGTCCTCGCCGCTCAACCGCCGGAGCTTCGCTCATTACATGATATATAATATACGGCGGACCAGGCTTTCGCGGCTGCGGGGTTTCGGGAGAAAAGATTTTTGTTCTCAATGGAGGCGCTCCGCCCCTGTGCTGTACGGAACATCCCGGAGCCCGATTCAGCTTGGTTTCCACGTATGTGGAATGAATCGGGCGAGGGAGAAGAAAGTTTTATCGCTGGAGTAAAACTATTCTGGTTCCGGTAGGCACAGGGGGGGAGTGCCTAACCTAAATAGACTTTTGTCAAAAATCTAAGTTAGGTTATATATAACTTATATGAAACGTATTTATTTTGATTATGCGGCGGCAACACCGGTAGATCCCCGTGTTCTCCGTGCGATGGCGCCTTTTTGGCAGAAGATTTATGGCAACCCCAGTTCACTCCATTGGCATGGCCAACAAGCATCAGCGGCGCTCTTTGAGGCCCGCCGCAGTATTGCCGCGTCTCTTGGCTGCGCCTATACCGAGTTAGTATGTACTGCGTCCGCTACCGAAGCTAATAATCTTATTCTGCAAGGTATTGCGCGCGCGTATATAGATAATAGAAAGGAAAAGCCAAAAGTAATTATTTCCGCGCTGGAACATGAATCCATAACTGAAACCTGTCAGAGGTTAAAAGAGATGGGTGCGGAAATTGTAGTCTTACCAGTCAATCAGGCGGGTATAGTCAATCCAGAATCACTTGCTCAGTTGCTCGATAGTCGAACCGCATTAGTCTCGGTAATGACCGCTAATAATGAAATCGGCACGACCCAGCCAATTAAAGATATTGCGCAAAAGATTCAGAATTTCCGAACCACCCAAAAATCGCTTTATCCTTTATTTCATACAGACGCGGCGCAGGCGTTTAATTATATTTCTTGTCGTGTTGAGGAATTGGGAGTAGACGCGCTTACCTTATCTGGCCAAAAAATATATGGTCCCAAAGGAGTGGGAATTTTGTATGTTCGGCGCTTGCCCGAGCTATTGAAGCAGAAAATGATTCAGCCGCTAACCATTGGCGGCGGCCAGGAAGATGGTCTGCGTTCGGGTACGGAAAATCTGCCGGCGATTGTTGGTTGCGCAGAAGCAATGCGGCGCGCGGATCAGTTGCGTGGTAAAGAAAGCAAGCGCTTGCAGGAGTTACAGGATTATTTTTTGAAAACGATTAAAAAAGTTTTTCCTCGAGCGGAAATCAATGGTGCGCGTACCCCGCGTCTCCCGAATAATATTAATTTGTATCTGCCGGGCATTGCGTCGCAAGACTGTCTCATTGCTCTGGATTTAGCTGGATACGCAGTATCTGCAGGCGCTGCTTGTTCGGCTCGCGCGGCGGAACCGTCCAAAGTTATCCAAGCGCTCGGGTATTCCCAAGAACGGGCGAGTCAGAGTATCCGCATTACTTTTGGGCGTCAAACTACTCGAGGGCACGTGCAAAAACTGCTTCAGGCCATTGCGCGGATAGTAAAGACGAAATAAGTCTTGATTTGAGACCGTATTGGAAAAGTACAAGCTTTGTTTTATACTAGGTGGGTATAAAATGTCGTTTAATTAATCACATTATAGATATATGAAAAATAAAGTATTACAGCAGATGGTTATCGCCAGTATGATCGCGAGTGCGAGCATTGCTTTTGCTCAAGACGGTACTGCGCCAACTGTGGCGCCATCGCGAGTTCAAGTCATCCAGGACCGAGTTCTGGAAAAGAAAGAGGCGATTAAGGGAGCGGTTATGGAAAAGAAGGAATCAATTAAAGGAGTGATGATGGAGAAAAAAGAAGCGGTGAGGGAAGCGAAGACGGAAAAACGAGAGACGATGAAAGAAACGATTATGCAGAAGAAAGAGGTTTTTAATCAGGAGATTGCCGCTAAGCGTCAGGAAATGCAGTCGAAAGTTGAAGCTAAGCGATCGGAGTTGAAAACTCGATTAGAAAAGATTAAAGATGAACGTAAAAAACAGGTTGTCGAGAGACTCGATAATCGATTTACCGAAATCAATACAAAAATAACAAAAGAATGGGAGAGTGTCTTACAGCGATTAACAGATACGCTGGGTAAAGTAAGCGCTCGCGCGGATAAAGCCGCCGCCAAAGGCGCTGACGTATCGAATGTTCGAACTTTAATTACTCAAGCCCAAACTGCCATTGAAACTGCGCGGCAAGCAGTCGCTGCTCAAGTAGGTAAGACCTATACTATTTCTGTTACGACTGAAGAAGCATTGCGATCGAATGTTGCCGCAACTCGTACGACACTCAATAATGATTTAAAGAGCGTGCGTGAGGTGATTCAACAAGCACGTCAGGCAGTGATAGCGGCATTGAACGCACTTAAAGCAGTTCCTCGGGTCGATGAAGCGACTACTGTGTCGACGACCACGAGTCAATAATATTAATTCTTGAATACTATGGATCCACAAATGCAAAATCAAAGTCCATCTATGCTGAAATGGGTGTGGGTGGCGATCGGTGTAGTAGTAGTCGGCGTTGCAATTTGGTTGATTGGCAGTAATAACTATCAAACAACCGATTCGACTACGCAAACGCCAGGTACGCCTACCTCAGCGAATTCCGTCGAGACAGCATCAGCAGACGATACAACTAGCGTGATTGAAAAAGAACTCCAGGGAACTAATGCAGGTAGCGCAGACGCGGATATTCAAAGTACGGATACTGATTTGAATAGCTTGTAGAAAGGTAGAAAATCAATTGAAAAGAGGGGAGCCAATAGCAAAGCTATTGGCTCTTTTCTATTATTGATATTGAGTTTTTCGAAGTATTTATGCTGAGCCTGTCGAAGTATTAGCACTCTCATTGACAGAGTGCTAATTGAGTCGGTATACTCTCCAATGTTATAATAAGCTATATGAAGAATTTCAATCGTTTTACGATTAAAGCTCAAGAGGCGCTTCAGAATGCGCAAGAATTAGCGGCGCAAAAAAATCATGGCGAGTTCAAGGCTTTGCATTTATTACAAATGCTTCTGACCGATGATCAGTCCTTGGTGCGTCCATTACTTTTAAAAACTGGTGTGAACATAGCGGCCTTACAGCAGCAGATCGAAGAAGAGTTGAAAAAAATACCGAAGATTTTTTCCAATACCAATATCGGCCAGTTGTATCTTTCCCAAGAATTGATGCAGATTTTGGATAAAGCCGCGAAAATCGCCCAGCATCAGCACGATGAGTTTATTTCCTGCGAGCACCTACTCTTGGGAATTTTGGATACCACTTGTGCCGCTCAAGCGTTGCTGGAAAAATTCGGAGTCAAACGAGAATTGGCGCTTCGGGTACTCGCTCAATTGCGCGGTTCCATGCGGATTACCGATGAAACGCCGGAGAGCAAGTTCCAAGTGCTGGATAAATACGCGATCAATTTAACGGATAAAGCTCGAGAAGGGAAGTTGGATCCAGTGATTGGTCGCAGTGAAGAATTGCGGCGAGTCATTCAAGTGCTTTCTCGGCGGACAAAAAATAATCCGGTGCTGATCGGCGAGTCTGGCGTGGGTAAGACTGCTATTGTTGAGGGTTTAGCGCAACGGATTGTAAGCGGTGATGTGCCAGAGCCCCTGAAAGATAAAGAAATTATCATGTTGGATCTAGGATCGTTGATTGCTGGCACGAAGTTTCGGGGAGAATTTGAAGATCGCTTAAAGGCCTTTATAAAAGAAATTCAGAATTCTTCGGGCCGCTTAATCTTATTTATAGATGAAATTCATATGATTGTTGGTGCTGGTGCGGCGGAAGGAGCAGTGGATGCTTCTAATTTACTCAAACCGGCTTTGGCGCGCGGTGAATTACACGCTATTGGTGCTACTACATTGCGGGAATATCAAAAACATATTGAAAAAGATCCAGCCTTAGAACGGCGTTTTCAGCCGATTGTGGTGGAGGAGCCAAGTTTTGAAGATAGTGTGACTATTTTGCGCGGTTTAAAGGAGAAATATGAAATCCATCATGGGTTGCGGATTACGGATGAAGCCTTGATTGCCGCGGTGAATTTGTCCGGGCGTTACATTACGGACCGATTTTTGCCGGATAAGGCGGTGGATTTGATTGATGAAGCAGCCGCGGCTCTGCGTCTAGAAACGGAAAGTCTGCCTCGGGAAATTGATCGGGTCCGACGGGAAATTACTCGATTAGAGATTGAAAAATCCGCTCTGAACAAAGAAATCAGCACGGTAAGTAAAAAACGAGTGAAAGCGATTATCAAAGAATTGCAAAAACTCAAAACCGAGAATGACCAACTTTCCGGTCAATGGCACGCGGAGAAAATTACCTTTGAGAATTTGCATAATTTGCGAAGAAAAATCGATGATCTACGCCGGCAGTCGGAAGTGGCGGAACGGGAAGGGGATCTCGAAAAGGTAGCGAAGATTATCTATGGCGAGTTACCGGCGGCGGAAAAGGAATTTCAAGCCTTTGAAAAAAAGCATTTTGGCACTGGAGAAAAGGGTAAAGGAAAAGAGGGGAAAGACCAGTTTATTAAAGACGCGGTGGACGAAGAGGATATTGCCGCGGTGGTGTCTCGCTGGACCGGCATTCCGGTGCACCGGATGTTGGAATCGGAAATTAAAAAACTCTCTCGGATTGAAGAAGTGTTGGCTAAGCGAGTTGTTGGTCAGGAAGAAGCGCTCACTGCGGTTGCGAATGCCCTGCGTCGGGCGCGCGCCGGACTCTCGGACGAAAATAAGCCGCTTGGATCGTTTATGTTCCTCGGGCCAACCGGTGTGGGAAAAACAGAATTAGCGAAAGCGCTCGCGGAGTTTATGTTTAACGATGACAAGGCACTCGTGCGGGTGGATATGTCGGAATATATGGAGAAGCACTCTGTGTCCAAATTAGTCGGTTCTCCGCCGGGATATGTAGGCTACGAAGAAGGAGGCCAGTTAACGGAAATTGTTCGGCATCGGCCTTATAGCCTGATCTTATTTGATGAAATCGAAAAAGCGCATCCGGAAGTGTTTAATATTCTCTTGCAGGTATTAGATAATGGCCGGCTGACCGACAGTAAAGGGAAAAATGTGAATTTCAAGAATACTATTATTATTATGACTTCCAATGTCGGGGGTCATTATGTTCGGCAAATGTCTCATCTGGGTTTTAATACCGCTATGAATCAGGAGATTGCCAGTCAGGAGCAAAACTTCAAAAGCAAGATTCACGAGGCTTTGCGAGAGCGTTTTAAACCGGAGTTTTTGAATCGAATTGACGATGTGATTGTATTTAATCCGCTCACGAAGAAAGATATTGAAAAAATCGTGGAAGTGCATTTGGAAGAAATTAAACAGCGTTTGGCGCAACGCGGTTTTCAGATTGCGGTAGATCGTTCCGTGCAGGCGTATCTCGTGGAAAAAGGCTTTGATCCGGAATACGGCGCTCGGCCGCTGAAGCGCTTGATCCAAAAGATGGTGCTGGATACAATGGCCGATAAGATTATTAAGGGTCAAATTAAGGATGCTCAAAAAGTTAAAATCGGTCTTTCTGGTTCCACGGTTACTATTAGTTCTTAAGAGCCTGCTTTTTTGGAGCGTATTCTGGCTTTGGAAAAACGATGGGTTTTCTTTTTGGTTCTGGATTGCCTTACTACTCTTGTTCTGGGGGATTGGGCGCCAGCTCCGTTCCCGTTCTTTATGGTTACTCTTCGCGCTTGCCGTCGGCACGGTGTGGTTACTCGATAGTACTTGGTTTTTAATCATCGCAATCAGTTTTTTTGCGTTGCTGGCTTATCTGACCTTAGGTGTGCAAGGGCTGATATTTATCCACCGCCGAGAATGGAACGCAATCCGTTATCTCTTATTAGGTTATGCAGCATACGCGCTTTTTTTTATTATCGATTCCGCCAGCGGATTTTTGGTGAAATATATTTTTCTGCTACTCGCTCTTTTTATTTTGTTGGATGAGTGGCTAGAAGAAGCCGGCGGTCATTTCCCCAAACGGCATTTAGTCATTGCCGGAGGTTTGACCTTTTTACTCGGAGAATTAGTGTGGGGAGTAACCCTCTTGCCGCTTGGCATATTGAATGCGGCAAGTCTCATGCTTCTCCTTACTTCTGGAATCACTGACTTAGTATCGCATCATTTTCGAGGAACAATTTCTCGGCGACTCTTAATCCGCGATGGATTAATTTTCACTTTGCTTTTTATAGTTATCTTAGTTACGACTCGTTGGGGGTTATAAAAGGATTGACAATCTCTCTGGTTAGGATTTAACTACCGTCATGATATTGCCGGATTCCCTTAAACAAAAATCCAGAGAGATTGCCTATGCCTTGCATCGCATTGCCTATTACATCCAACGCCAGGAATTACGATCTAGATTAGAAGCCTTAGCTTTCTCGTTACTGGAACATACTGCTCTTGCTTCAGTAGATCAGGACGATCAGCGGGCCATTCAAGATGTTTTAAAGGACATTGCCGCATTAGATGTATTAGTAAGGATTGGTCATTCCTTGTATCAGATTGAGCCAATGAATTCGACTATTTTAATAGAACAGCTAGAGTTCTTCAATTCGGCAATGCGGCAATTCGGCAATCTAGATAGGAAGTCAGAGAGTATTGAATCTATATTTTCAAAGACTTCCTTGCCTTTGCATCTCAAAGGAGATGAAAAGAAAGATATCAAAGTTAAGAATCAATTGAATATAAGTGAAATTAATACTGAATTAGATGCAGATTTAGAGAAAGAAGAAGTTGAGGAATCAGTTGATGATACCGATATCAAAATGCGGCAATCGGCAATCACCGATCTTGTTAAACTAACCGGTGAAGGTAATTGCCGATTAAAAGACGTGATTGCCGCATTCCCGGATGTGAGTGAACGAACCCTACGTTACGATTTGCAGAAGCTTTGTGATCAGGGGGTTATCGAACGGGTAGGGAGTAGTGGTCCGGGGAGTTTCTATCACCTGAAACCGTAACGCCATTAGCAGGCTTTCGTTATACTCTTTTGTAGTTATCACCGAAGTGACTAATAGGTATCGATAGGTACTGGAGTTGCAAATTTTGAAATATCCGATATAATAGCTTTCATACGTTGTTATATCAGTAACTACTGATTCGGAGTGAGGCTGAATCAGAGCATCGAGTAATTAGTGACTAGGGTTTTAGCGACTAGATTTTTCTTTCGCGAATAACCATAATCCTAATTCGCTAGCAACTAGTCGCTAGTCGTTGTTCTATATTATTGCCTCGCTCACAAGCGAGTTTTTTATTTGTTATTACGGTTATTCTTTTACTAGGGTCGGTCTCCACGATGTTCATCGATGGGGAACAGTAAGAAGGAATAATTTTTGAAATTAGAAATTAACGAAAACAAAAATTAATTAATTTCTTTTTAAGTGTGATGCGTCGATTGCATCTGCTGAAAAAGAAAAAGGTCATCATAAAAATATGGGGAAAAAATTAGTTAGCAAAATTTCTACCACCGCGCTTTCAATAGCAACAGTGGTAACGCTCTCTGGGTTTGGTGCTTTTGTGCCAGTCGCCCACGGAGCAACAGTAGCGGAATTACAAGTGCAAATCGCAGCCTTGCTTTCCCAAATTAGCGCGTTGCAAACTCAATTAACCTCCACTTCAGGAACTTCTTCTTCTGTTCCTGCATCTCTCTTATCTTCTAGCAACCTCACTGTTGGAAGTAAAGGAGCGGCAGTCATGGATTTACAGAAATTCTTGAACGCGAATGGTTATCAAATTGCAGCGTCCGGAGCCGGCTCTCCTGGTAATGAATCGAGTTATTTCGGTTCAGCTACCAAAGCCGCTCTTGCGAAATGGCAAGCAGCCGCTGGTATTTCACCTGCGTCAGGATTCTTTGGTCCGATCTCTCGAGCCAAATTAGCCTCAACAGGTTCAACTACCACGACGACTACGACTACGACAACAACTGGTACGACAACGACTGTGCCGACCGGATCTGGTTTAACGGTAACGTTAGCCGGAGAACAGCCAGCATCAGCGCTCGCGCCGTTTAATGCGACTCGTATTCCATTCACAAAAGTTCTATTAACTGCTTCGGCTGATGGTGACGTGACCGTAAATGGTCTCGTTATCCAGCGAACTGGTCTTGCTGAAGATGCGTCTTTAGCTGGTGTGATTTTAATTGACCAAGATGGTCTGCAACTCGGTCTGGAAAAGACTTTGAGCTCGGATCACAAAGCAACAGTGGGTGATACCTTTGTTGTAAAAGCTGGTCAAACTAAAACCGTCACCGTTGCGGCGCGTCGCGCAGCATCCGGTTCTCGAGGTGGTCAAACAATTTCGTTATCAGTAGCAGGCGCCAACACGGCAGCGAACGTAAATGGTTCGTTCCCGCTTACTGGCGCAACGCATACGATTAACGAATCCTTAACCGTGGGTAGCTTAGCGAGTCCGACTGCAGGTCCATTAGATCCAGGATCTAGCCAGACGAAAGAAGTAGGCACAAAAGCTTATATCTTCTCGTCGGTTAAATTCACTGCTGGTTCTGCGGAACGGGTATTCATTAAGTCTATTCGTTGGAATCAAAGCAGCTCTGTCGCGACATCTGACTTAGCAAATGTTCAGACTGTTGTTGATGGTACTGGTTATGCCACTACGGTAAGTTCGGATGGCAAATATTACACCACTGTATTTCCTGGCTCCGGTCTCTTAGTGGATAAGGGTTTCACAAAGGAACTCTCAATCCGCGGTGACGTTGTCAGCGGTTCTGCGCGAGATGTTGATTTCGATATTTATAATCGAAACGATATCTATGTCGTAGGCGAAACCTTTGGTTATGGTATTTTAGCCGCCAACGGTACCGACACTGCTGGTACTGATGATGGTGCGTTCCATGACGGTACTAATCCGTGGTATGACGCATATCAGCTTCACGTTTCCACCGGTACAATGACTGTGAGTAAGTTGAATTCTATTGCTGCACAAAACATCTCCATTAACCTCTCTGGACAGCCAATTTCTGGTTGGGCAGTAGACGTGAAAGGAGAAGCGGTTTCTGTAGCGCAAATGATTTATCGACTTACTGCGGTTGAAAATAGCGGTGCAGCGGTAGGCTTGAACGACTTAACGAGCGTTGCGTTGTACGATGACACTGGCAAAGTTCTTGCTGGTCCAATCGATCCTTCTGCGACAGCGAACACAGGATCAATTACCTTCACCGACACTGTTACCTTCCCAATTGGTGTGACGAACATCATCTTGAAAGGTAAACTCGGTACTGATTTCGACAACAATGACACCTTGGCCGCTTCGACGACTCCGTCTTCGAACTGGACAAGCGTCACTGGTCAAGTCACGGGTAGTTCGATTACTCCAAGCCCGACTTCTGGCATCAGCGGTAACACGATGACTGTCAAAGCCGCATCGCTTACAATTAGCGTTGCGTCGGTGCCAATTGCTCAAACTATAATCGCTGGTTCAACACAATTTGAATTCGCGCGTTATATCTTGGACACTTCATCGTCTGGTGAAGATATTCGACTTACTTCCATCCCATTGGAATACAACCTTGGCGGCGGCGGTACAGCGACAGATTTAACGAACTGTAAGTTATACGATGGTTCTACCATCTTAACGACTGGTTCGAATGTCCTGAACCCAAGCGCGGCTGGTTCTTCCACTGCCCTTACCTTTGATGGTACTGGCTTGATTCTTGCTAAAGGTACTTCCAAGTCCTTAGCGCTCAAGTGTGATTTGAAGTCAGCGTCCACTGGTCAATATTCTTGGGGTTATGATTCCAGTTCATCTCCGTCACCGACGGGCGTGACTTCCGGTCAAACAGTAGCCTCAGCAAGCTTGACTGAGAACGACAGCGCTGGTCAGCAAATGACCGCGACTTCTGGTGGTAGCTTGGCAGTGTCGCTCGATGCGGCATCTCCAGCCTACGTACTGGTATCGCCTGGTCAGACTGTGGAACTTGCGCGAATTAAATTTGCTGCTTCAAATGAAGACATTCAAGTGAAACAAGTTGCATTGCAAATGACTCCGGTCATTTCGAGCGCTGTTTCAACGAATGCGCTTGCTTCGAGTACGCCAGTCGACTTAGTTGGCCAGAAAGTGACCTTATGGACACTTGCTGGTGTACAAGTTGGTGAAGCGGTTCTCTCGAACAGCGGCGGTACAACTCGTTACGCGACTTCCAGTGCGATTACAAACTTCACTGTTCCGAAAGACAGCGCGAACATCTTAGTAGTAAAAGGTATCATTTCTGGAATTTCCAATTCTGGCCCTTTGACTTCTTCTGGTGACTTCGTGCGCGTTGACTACGATGGTGGCAACACTGGTTTGAACGGTACCTACGGTACTGGCGCTTCGTCTGGTACGACAATCACCCCAAGCGGCGCGGATACAGCTTCCAATGGTATTCGTATCATGCGAGCGTATCCGACCTTAGCGAAAGTTGATTTGACTTCCAGCGAGCGGACATTGAATGCGGGTGATGGCAGGACGCTTTACAAGTTCTCGGTAACCGCGAATAACGGTGACGTAGCATTTGGTAAAGTAACCTTCAGCATTTCGTCTTCAACGGTTGCAGCGAGCAGTGGCAACAATGCGACAACGACTAAGTTTAGCTTGTATGCCTTCACTGACTCTGGTTTCAGCACCCCAGATCCAAACTTCACAGGTTCGAATAACCCTGGCGGTTTGTTGAATGCGGGTAGTTGTTACAGCGGTTTGAACAGCAGCACAGCAACTGCGCCAGTTGGCCAGTCGCTGGGTAATAACTCTGCGGGTCCGGAAATCTATCCAGATACCAGCGCGACTGCGTGTGGTAGCGGCGCTCGTGCGACGACTACTCTCACCATTCCTTCTGGTCAGACTCGTTGGTTCAGACTTCAGGCCTCTATCGGTACTCTTGCTGCGGCTGGTACTTCGGAAAACATCCAAGTCCAGCTTGAGGGTGACTCTGCGTTCCCAGTGAATGCAAGTACGCTCATGCAGAAAGAAGGTGCCTTTGCGGGTCAGGCTTCTGGTGTTGATGCTGATACGAACGATGACTTCATCTGGTCACCAGTTTCAACAACCACCGGCTCTAACGTCGGAGATGTTGATTGGACAAACGGTTATGGTTTGATTGGTCTTCCAAGCACAAACATGACTGCAGAAACAATCAGTAAATAGTTCTTAGAGGTCTTGAGACTTTAAGGATTAGCCACAACCAGCCCCGAAAGGGGCTGGTTTGGTTTTTATCTGGGTAAGATGACATTTAGAGGGTGGACTGCTAAGATAAGAGGCATGTCAAAAAAAGCCTTATGGATTTTAATTGGGATTATTGCGGTGGGCGCATTGGTTCGGGTCTGGGGCTTGAGCAGTATGGATCTGTTTCACGATGAGGGACTCTATGCGTTTCGTTCGATTGGTTACTTCGATTTTATTGATAATGAATCCCAAACCCAGCCGGTCCAATGGTTTCAGAATACCCAATTGCCGTGGTGGACGCGTTTATCCTTTCACGATCACCCACCGCTTTTTTTCTTAGTCCAACATTTCTTTTTTGCGCTTTTAGGTGATGGGCGCTGGGTGGCTCGATTACCTTCTCTGTTGGCTGGGCTAGGTACGATTGTATTGGCCTATTCTATCTTTGCGCGGATTTTTCAGAAAGAAAATGTGGGGTTAGTCGCCGCGGCAATTTTGGCGGTCAGCAATATACATGTCTGGATTTCTCGCTCCATCTTGATTGAACCGTTATTAATTTTTTTATTATTTCTCAATTGGTATTTATTTCTTCGCGCCTTGGAAGATCGACGCTGGTGGCGGTGGTGGGGGATTGCGTTGGGATTAGTTTTTCTTACTAAATACACTGGTTTTTTCGTAGTACCCGCGTATGGAATCTATCTTTTAATTTTTCGTCGTTCTGTATTTCGAGAACGTTCTTTTTATATTGGCTGCGCGTTGGCATTTTTATTTTTCTCTCCGGTCATCATATACAATTTCTATCTCTATCGAACGGTTGGGCATTTTGATTTGCAATTTGCCTATCTCTTCCGCCAACCAACGCCAGAATGGCAGGTGTCTTTAGGTAAATTTCAAGAACCCTTCAAGATGCTTCTGCCCAATTTATTCGCAATGTATTCTTTGCCGTATTTGTTTGTGGTCATTATCGGTCTCGTGCTTTCGTGCGTAGGGTGGTTCAAGAACAAAACATCTTCTTTTGTACTCGGATGGCTCTTTTTAATCATGAGCACTTTAATCTTGGTGGCAGTAGGATCGGCATTTCGTTTTCTTTCGCTCTATCTTATTCCTTTTCTGTTTTTTAGCGTTTTGGTGTATGCGTGGTTTGAAGCCCGAAAAAAATCCTCCGCTCCTTTGCTCTGGGTCGTGGTGATTGTGCTGGCATACGAATCATTCTTTACCATCCAAGGAGTCTTTGTTGAATATCCGGATTTTGGTATCGCAAAATTAGATGCGTACTTCGATGAGGTATTGGGCAATCGGGCATCGCTGGCGACACCGACTTCGTTAAATCCGCATTTGAATGCAGTGATGGGCTCTTATTACAAAACGCTTCCCAAGAACGACAAATTCACCCTACTCGTCTTTGATGAAAATTTAAGTCTGACACCGCGGCTTTGGCTTTTTGATCGGCGTTTGTATTATCACGGTATTCCCGCCATGACCGCGGGAAATTTTAAAAACTTTTTGAAATCTCGTGGCGCGGCTTATTTTCACGGCTACGATATCTACTTCGTCAAAGCGAGCGCCGATACTTCTTTAAATCCATTATTATTTGTTCCGGATGCCCAAGATTTCGAGCATTTTTTGAATCAGGAATTAAACTTGCGTCCGGATAAAATCATCGAGGGGCACGGACGTTTGCCGGGACCGCTCCAACCGATGTTATATGTCTATCATTTCGCGCTGTAGTATACCCCGTTAGAAAAAATTTTTCTAACGGGGTATACTATACATATGAAACAATTATCACGCATTAGCTCTATTAGTTTTTTGGTGGTTTTGATTTTTTCTTCTATCGTCTACGGAGCTTCTGTTCCTGCATCTCTCTTATCTTCTGGCAACCTCACTGTTGGAAGTAAAGGAGCGGCAGTCATGGATTTACAGAAATTCTTGAACGGGAATGGTTATCCAGTTTCAGCGTCCGGAGCCGGCTCTCCTGGTAATGAATCGAGTTATTTCGGTTCAGCTACCAAAGCCGCTCTTGCGAAATGGCAAGCAGCCGCTGGTATTTCACCTGCGTCAGGATTCTTTGGTCCGATCTCTCGAGCCAAATTAGCCTCAACAGGTTCCACTACTACGACGACTACGACTACAATAGAAACAATAAATCCAAACCCAGTGACTACTACCGCTACGGTAGCAACTACTTCTCCAAATATTCCAGTTGCAACCACAACTGTGCCAGCGGTCCCTACTCCTTTTGTAGTAAATTCTTTACGAATTGAAACTATATATCCATCGGTTACGTTGAGTCGTTATACGGCTGTTGTGCTGGATGAATTTCGAGTGACTGCTCAAGACAAAGTTGCGATTACTCGACTGCGTTTTAAAAATTCCGGAACTTTAGCTGATGCGACTTTCGGGAGTTTGCAGTTAGTGAATTCCGCGAATGGCCAAGTATTGGCGACTGCGGCGGATCCTGTGAATCAATATTTTGAATTCAAGCTCAAACCGGATCCTAGTAAGTTGAATCAAGGCTTGGTTGTGTCTGGCGGCACTTACAATATCTTAGCCGATCTCCGAACTCCCAATACCACGGTTATACCGACGATTCGGCTAGATCTGGCATCTAGTAGCGATATCAGCGCTTTTGATTTCAATGATTTGAATCGCGTTGCCGATATTTCCCAATCAAACGTGTTTCCAGTTCAAGGACCATTGATCTCCACGTTTTAATTTTTTCTTAGTTATGAAACGAACCACATATTGGCTCTATGGGATTTTGTTATTGGCATTTCTGGTGCGGGTCTGGGGAGTAGGGAATCAAGATATGCTTGGCGATGAATCCGCGGATGCGTTTCGATCCATCGGCTATATAGATTATTTAGGCACGGAATTTCAAACCCAGCCGGTGGTGTGGTATAAAAACACGACACTGCCTCAATGGACTTCGCTTTCTTTTCATGACGCTCCGCCACTTGGATTTTTGATACAGCATATAACCTTTGCGCTGTTTGGTGATTCGCTTCTGACTGCGCGTCTACCGGCAATTCTACTTGGAACCGGTGCCGTGTATTTAATCTATCTGATTACTCGGCGGCTTTGGAATGAAACTGCGGGACTCGGAGCGGCGTTCTGGTACGCTATTGCCGGGGGATCGGTTTGGATTTTCCGAACCAGTTTACTTGAGCCACTGCTTATATTTTTTATTCTCCTCAATATCTATATTTTCCTGCGTTTTCTCGAAGATCGGCGTTGGTGGTGGTTGTTTGGTCTTTCGCTTGGCGCGATCGCGCTCACGAAATATACCGGCGTATTTTTAATTCCCGTCTACGGAATTTATACTTTGCTTGTTCGAAGAACTGTGTGGCGCGATTGGCGCTGGTACACGAGTTTTGGAGTTGCGCTTTTAGTCTTCAGTCCGGTGTTAATTTACAATTTCTATCTCTATCAAGCCGTGCATCATTTCGATCTTCAGTTAGCGTATTTGCTTGGGCAAGATGTCAGCCGTGAATGGACAGGCTTGCTTGGAAAAATCCAAGACCCCTTTTCTCGTATCTGGGTGAATCTGATTGCGACCTATGGTTGGATAAGTGTGGTTGGTATACTGACTGCGATTGCCTATGGAATTGGATATCTTCTGAAACGCAAAGAGTGGCAGTTGGCTTTGCCAATTCTCTATCTTGTGTGGGTTACGGCAATATTGTACTTTATTGGCTCGGCGCCGCGGTTTCTTTCTCTCTATGGACCAGCGAGCGCAATACTGATTGGTTGGGCAGTTGCTCGATTATTAGAAATGAGAATTCGAACAGGACGGATAGTACTCATAAGCGTTGTTGCGCTATTGTGTTATGGAGAAATAGTTTTCATGTTTCAAAAAGTTTTTGTCACCTATCCAAATTATGGCGTGGCCGCCCTCGATAATTATTTCAATCAAGAATTTAAAGGTAAGGAATCTGCGGTAACGCCGCAAACCGAGAACCCTCATTTGAATGAGGTGATTAATCGTTTTGCGGAAAAGAAAGTGAAAGGTCCGCGTATGTTCTCTATGATTATCTATGATGATGTCATTGCTTTACCGACATTGGAGTGGATTTTCTATCGCCGTTTTTTCTATCACAGCATTCCGACGATGTATATTGAAAATTTCCAAGCAACGCTGAATCGGGAAGGTTCCAATTATTTCAAAAATTTCACTCTTTATTTTGTGGAAAGTACAGAGCATACCTTACTGAACCAGATAAAAGCGGGTAAGCCGATTGGCGCCGCAATGGAAAAAGGTTTACAGCAAAGTGGTTTTCAACCCGTTCGGCATATTTATGGCCACGATCATCAGGAGATGTTTAGGGTTTACAAATTCACAATTTAGCGGTAAGATATTTTTATTCAAATTTAATGCCTATGAAAAAAACTTTTATCATTACATTCACCAGTATTGGGATAGTGGCTTTGGCCTGGTTTGGTTGGTCGCGGTTGGATCGTCAGCCAGCAGCTCTGTATTCGAAGCAAGACAGTGCTTATGCAACCGTAACATTGCCCGCATTAACCCCGAAAAAAGAAACCAAAGCCCCAGATCTTCAGGCTCAAGCCTTGCAACTGATTCAGCGTCCGATTCAAATTACCGTTATGATGCAACCAGCAGAAGAACAGCAAGCGCGGGAGAAGATTGAGGAAGCAATCAAGCTCATTAAAGATAACTTTGATTATGATACATCGTGGTTGGAATTGGCCGGTTATCGTAAATTGATTGGCGATTACGAAGGGACAATCCAAGCGTTGAATTTTTTGCTCGTGATTCGTCCGCAGAATTATGTTGCGTTGCATAATTTAGGCGACATTTATGCGTCTTATTTGCATGAGTATCAAAAAGCCGAAGTAAATTTTCTCGCTTCGATTAAAAGCGAACCGCAAAATATTAATGCCTATATCGAGTTAGCAAGAATTTACCAATACAATAACCCATCTCGTAAAAACGCCATCGAGCCCATTCTTTTACAAGGTATCCAAGCCAATCTGAAAAACACCACCTTACTCGTTGCGTTAGGGCAGTATTATAAGGAGAACGGCCGCAAGGCAGATGCGATTACTTATTTCGAGCAAGCTTTGCAGTTACAGCCGAGTAATTCCGCATTACAACAAGAAATAAATACGTTGAAGCAATCTTAATTCGACGCGATACTGGAATAGACTGCTTCAGTACGCGCAACCATCGTGGCAAGATTGAAATGTGTTTTAATCGCATCTTGCTCAGCGCGTTTAAGTTCGCGGGCAATGCCCTGGTGAGCGAGTATACCCTTAATCGCTTGCGTGAGGCGTTCCGGATTCCGTTGGGCAACCACTAAACCTTTTTGGTGGTGGGCGATCATTTCTGGCATACCACCGGCTTCCGTCACGACAATGGGTAATTGCGCCGCCATCGCTTCCAGGAGAATATAAGGAAATCCTTCTTTAATAGACGACATCGCAAACACATCAAAAGCTTTGAGAAAAAGATAATCTTCGCCGGACGCATGCAATAGAATCACCTTATGCTTTAAAGTCTGATTCAGTTTTTCTAATTTGGCTTGATCTGGCCCATCACCGATCACGATCCAATTGGCTTCCGGAAAATATTGAGCAGCGGCAAACAACGTCTCATAATTTTTTTCGCGGACTAAACGACCAATCGATCCAATCCATGGCGCCCCTTTTTTAATTTTAAAAGACGTAGTTTGGATTTTCTTCATCAATACTTCTCGGGCAGTTTCTCGTTTCAGGAAATGGATATGCGGATCAATGCCATTATTGATTACCACTAATTTATGTGGTGGGGCGATATGTTTTTGGATTGCGAGATCATAATCATAGCGGGAGACGCAGATAATCTGATCTTGGAAGGGCGCGGCAAAGCGGTGTAGGATTTGGAATCCCCAGCGAATGAACGATGGCCACGCATCAGTTGGATTGAAAACCCAGCCGTGAGCAGTAAACACGACTTTGAGTTTCGGATGACCGGAAAGTGTATTGTAAATGAATGCCGCGAATGACCCTAAGACGCTTGCTTTGGAGCTATTGAGGTGGACAAGATCTGGTCGGTGCTGGCGATACAGAAGGACTAATTCTATCATTGCTAACCAGTCATTAAAAAATAAAAACCACGGCCGGGTTTTATTAGAAAGCCAGCGAATATCTTTCCCGCCGTAAAGCCGGATGGAAATATACCGGGTTTTATCCAAGTGAGTCGCCAGATCGTTGATGTATTTTTGGGCACCGCCAACATCCGCCTTGGTAATGATGAATAATACTTTTGTCCTCGAGTGAGAGTTCATATATGGAACCTATCTCAATAATAATTCCTAACGCGATATGAGCCAATTGGCTTCAGAACAAGGCGCGAGGAGGAAGTTGAAGTTTTACTTCACTGACGACGAGTAACGCAGTTATGAGTACAATTGGCCATATCCCTTCGGGTTGTTGCTCAAATGAATTATCTCTGCGTCGTTCCTCCTTGGAGTATGGACATACACCTTCGTCGTCACTTCTTGATCTATTTCATTTGAGCAGACAACGCGTTTAAGATTATTATTGAGATAGGTTCCAAGTATACTATTGAATATAACTGATATGGAAACCAAAAAGTCTACGATTGCCGTTTTTACCTTTGCATACCAACCTTTTGAGGGGGGTGCGGAAATTGCCGCGCGGGAAGTAATGGCGGGCATACCGGAATTTAATTATATCGTATTTACCGAACGACTCAATCAGTCGTGGCCGGCTTTGGAAACTCAAGGATCAGTGACGGTGCAGCGGGTAGGCAAGGGGAGAAAGATTGCTGGCGACACAACAACGCAGTATTATGGCCGCCTTTTCGAAAAGATGAGTTATGTGATTCGAGCGTGGCGAGCCGCAGAAAAAAGACATCGCGAGGAACCGTTTAGAATGATTTGGGCAATTATGGCTTCCTACGGAGGCCTGGCCGCGCTTTTGTTCAAGTTACGTCATCCGCATATTCCTTTTTTACTGACGCTTCAGGAAGGCGACTCGGAAACGCATCTGCGTCAAGGCTTAGTGGGATTGCTCGGGAAATGGCTGATTCGCAAAGCTGATCGGATTCAGGCAATTAGCCATTATCTTCGGGCTTTTGCTCTTGCCCAAGGCGCTCGCACGGATATTACCGTGATTCCTAATGGCGTAGATACAGAGCTTTTCCAACACGCGGATACGCCAGATAAAATTACTGCATTGCGAAATCAGTTTGGGGTACGAGGGGATGATTTTGTGGTGATTACTACTTCTCGGCTCGTGAAAAAAAATGGCATTGATCTTTTATTGAACGCTTTGGGTCAGTTGCGGACGCACGCACCTCGGATCATCTGTCTTATTATCGGCGATGGTCCGGATAAAAAAATGTTGCAGATGCAAAGCTTGTATCACGGCGTCGAGAATCAAGTGCGCTTTATCGGCCAGATTCCGCAAGCCGAGATCCCTTTATATTTTCAGATTGCTCATGTATTTGCCCGCGCGTCTCGTTCGGAAGGATTAGGTAATTCCTTTTTGGAAGCAATGGGAGCTGGATTACCAATTATTGGCACGCCGGTGGGCGGTATTGTGGATTTTTTGCACGATGGTGAAACTGGTTTTCTGGTGCCGCCGGAAGATGCGCGTGCGCTTGCCGAAAAAATAGCTTTTGTAAGTACGCATCCTGCGGAGCGGGAAAAAGTCGCTCGCAAAGGAATGGCGTTGGTGCTACAACATTATACGTGGGAAGAAGTCCGAAATCAGTTTCGTAATCTTTTTCAATCTATTCTATCTATATGAAAAAACGTATTTTAATTGCCACGGGAATTTTCCCGCCGGATATTGGCGGTCCGGCAACTTATACTGCAACCTTATTGAAAGAACTACCAGCGTTGGGTTATGTAGTTACTATCGTAACATATGGAGAGAAGCAAGAAGGGGATCCCCTCTCTGTTATTCGAGTATCACGCCAATGGCCTAAGGGAATTCGCCATTTTATATATATGTATCGCGTGTGGCAAAATGCTAAAAAAGCGGATGTGGTTTTTGCACAAGGAGTTGGTGGAGAAGGATTGCCAGCAGTATGGGCAGCACATCTGACGAAGAAACCATTTATTGTAAAAGTGGTGGGTGATTATGCGTGGGAACAAGCTATGCAGCGTTATCAGCTCACTGATTCAATAGATGCATTCCAAAATAAAAAATATACTGGTGTTATTAATTATTGGCGACGAATGGAGCGAAAAGTAGTACAAACAGCTCAATTAGTAATTACCCCGAGTGAGTATCTACGGGAAATGGTTATTGGTTGGGGTGCTTCTGGAAATAAAGTTCGGGTTATCCCAAATGCAGTTGTATCATTTCCTCCATTAAATCGTAATGCGATTCGTACGGAGTTAGGTATTACCGGAATCCTTTTAGTTTCTATAGGCAGACTTGTTTTATGGAAAGGTTTCACGGGTTTGGTATCAGTAGTTAATAGTCTTCGTTCTGAATTTCCCAATCTTCAATTATTAATAGTGGGGGATGGACCTCATCGTAGAGCAATTGAGCAGAAAATTAAACAATTTCATCTTGAAACGACAGTTCGGTGTGTTGGAGCTGTACCCAAAGATACTTTATGGCAATATTTATGTGCCGCTGATCTTTTTGTGTTGAATACGGATTACGAAGGGTTCTCTCATCAGATTGTTGAAGCTATGGCGGCTGGCGTGCCGGTGGTAACTACGTGCAGTGGTGGTAATCCAGAAATTATTAAACATAAAAAAAATGGTTGGCTTTTTCAATATAACGATCTTGATGGTCCTGATGGGCTCAAAGCAGCGCTAAAAAAATTAATAATTGACTCTAATTTGCGGGAATTTTTAGCTCAGAATGGTAAAGAAACCGCGCGGCAATTTTCCCAAGAACGAATGCTTACATTATTACGAGTAGCATTAGATCATATATGCGAGTCTTAATGCTTTCTACCGACGCAACGATTTTAACCCATCAATCCGATGCACAAAAACGCATGCGAGAATACAGCGATCTTTTTGAGAAATTAGATATTATTGTTTATACGAAAAGCGCGGGACAATTACCCATACATCTCACTGATCAACTTTCCATCTATCCGACCAATACCCGAACCCCGATTTTATATTTTTGGCAGGCGTATCAGTTGGCGCGGCAGATTATTCGCAATCATCCGAACACAATTGTTTCTTGCCAAGATCCTTTCGAGACCGGTATAGTGGGCTGGCTTTTGAAAATCTGGCATCGAGCGCCATTGCATATTCAAATCCACACGGATTTTTTCAGCCCCTATTTTTCCGCTGAATCATGGAAAAATAAAGGACGGGTTTTTCTAGCTAAACGTCTGATTGCCCGCGCGGATCGGATTCGGGTGGTCTCCCAGCGGATTCAGGAATCTCTTGTAAAGCAACTAGCGATTGACGCGGAGAAGATTGACACCTTGCCGATTTTTGTTGATGTCCAGAAAATTGAAAATGCGAAAATCAAAGTAGATCTCCACAGCCGTTATCTAGAATATGATGTTCGAATCTTGATGGCGTCTCGGCTGACTCAAGAAAAAAATATTGAACTCGCAATTCATGCAGTCGCTCACCTTGCCAAAGAATATCCAAAGCTTTTATTACTGATTGTCGGCGAGGGTCCGGAAAAACAAAAATTAGAAATACTTAGCCAGCATTTGCAGATGGAAAAGAATGTGCGTTTCGAACCTTGGACAGACGACTTAGCTTCTTATTATAAGACGTCGGACATCTTTCTTCTCACATCCAATTACGAAGGCTATGGCCGGACTGTCGTAGAGGCAATGGCCGCCGGGACATTGGTCGTTATGACAGATGTAGGATTAGCTGGTGAAGTGCTGATTGATGATTTGGATGGATTAGTGATTCCGGTGCAAGATCAATCCGCGCTTGAGAAAGCGTTGCAGATAGTGTTAACTGATGCAGAGCGACGATCAAATTATGTGCGAGAAGCCACGCGAGTAATAACTTCGTATGGCGACAAAAAAACCTATCTTCGAGCGTATCACGCAATGTTTTCTCATCTATGAAAATCACAGTTATCATTCCCACTTTTAACGAGCAAGGCGTCATTCGCGCGTTATTGGAGGCAATCGAAACAGAAATAAAAAAAATCCCCCAGCATCAGATTACAATTTTAATTATAGACGGGCATTCGACTGATGGTACAGGGACGATTGTCCAATCTTTGCGTACCCACTACCCAAATCTTTATTTGATCGTTGAGGAAGAGAAGCGGGGTTTGGGCGTTGCGTATGTACATGGTATCCAGTTTGCCATCGAGCAATTGCATGCGGACGCGTATATTGAATTCGATGGCGATTTCCAACATGACCCTCGGGATATTGCTCGCCTGATTGCCGAGTTTGATCAAGGTTATGATTACGTGATTGGTTCTCGCTATGTTGCGGGCGGGCAGGTACCGGCGCACTGGGCGTTCTATCGGAAATTGTTAAGCAAATACGGCAGTTTATTAGCGCGCTGGCTGTTGCAATTACCGATTCGTGACACTACTTCCGGGTTGAAACTTTCGCGGGTGAAATTTTTTTCCGATCGATTGTCCTTGGAAGAAGCCAAACTTTTATCCAAGCGTCACGCGTATAAAATTCAGCTTTTATGCGAGATGGTGCGCGCTGGCGCTCGAGTAAAAGAAATTCCGATTACGTTTTTAGAACGAGAAAGCGGCAGTTCCAAAAGCTCTCTAGAAGACATCAAAGAATCTTTACGGGTCATCTGGAAGTTATATTAGTATGAAGCTTTTAGTCATCACTCAAAAAGTTGATCAAGCCGATAGTAATCTCGGCTTTTTTCATCATTGGTTGGAAGTATGGTCCCGTTCCGCGGAATTGATTGTGATTGCGAATGAAGTCGGGGAAGTGAACTTACCGGCGCGGGTCAAAGTAATCTCCCTCGGAAAAGAAAAAGGCCGAGGGCGGCTGTGGCGTTATTGGCGTTACCAATTTTTGTTTTTGCGTTTTATCTTTCAAGTAGATGGGATATTTTTCCATATGTGTCCGGAGTATGTGCTGGCGGCGGGATTGTATCCGAAACTATTCCAAAGAAAAACAATCCTTTGGTATACGCATCAATCTGTGAATTGGCGTTTGCGGATCGCGGAAAAACTGGTGGATCGAGTCTGTACTGCTTCCGCAGAAAGTTTTCGTCTTCCGAGTAAAAAAGTTCTGATGACTGGCCACGGAGTAGATATGGAATGGTTTCATCCGGTGTTGGATGCGTGGGTGGAGGGGATTAAGCTGTTAGCGGTTGGCCGCATTGCGCCGGTGAAAGATTTGGAAACGATAATTCTCGCAGTCGACGAGTTAAAGAAAAAAAATCTCTTTTTGGTGCATTTAGATATTATTGGTAGTCCCTATCTGGAAAAGGATTATGATTATTATGTACGCCTGAAACGATTGGTAGCGGATTTACATTTAGAAAAAGAAATTCAATTTTTAGGAGCAAAATCTTATTCGGAATTGCCACGCGTCTATCAGTCGCATAATATCTTTTTGCATACCAGTCAGACGGGGAGTGTGGATAAGGTCGTGTTGGAGGCGCTGGCGTGTGGCTTAGCCGTTTTTACATCCAGCAACGCCTATGATAATCTTTCCGCATTAGTGTCTCGCTTTACTCAAGGCGATGCTCAAGATTTAGCAAAAAAAATTGCTGGGCAATTTCCGAACGGGCGTGTGCCGCTCAATGAAACTGGTGCCCATTTTATCCAAGAAAATTTCAGTCTGGAACGTTTATTAAAAAAAGTAACCACCTATTATGCTTCCGAGAATTAGCACTCACGTGAGCGAATGGATGAAAAAAGAAAAAGTGATTGTCTGGATCGCGATTGCGACGTTTCTTGTCAGTCTTGGCTATTCTTTTTATTTCCGCATTACGCCAGCCGTAGACGCGCGAGCCTATGATCAAGTTGCTCAAAATCTAGTAGCGGGCATTGGTTTTCGTTTAGACCCGACCGTGCCGCTGTTGCAGGATGAAGCGATTACGTATCAGGGACCGTTATACCAATTTTTTCTTGCTGGACTGTATTGGTTGTTTGGCCATCATTACGCGATTGTCTGGATTGCTCAAGCGCTCTTACGAGGATGTTCTGTACTCGTTCTTTTTTTATTATGCAAAGAAACTTTTGGCGAAGAACAGCGGCGCATTGGTTGGGTCGCGGGCGCGCTCTTTGGATTCTTTCCCGATCTGATAGAAATCAATGCGATGCTGATGACGGAAACGGTATTTATCTTTTTGAGCATTCTTTTGGTATATGCCATTGTGCGTTTGGAAAAAGGAATAAGTATCCAGCGGGCGATAGTGTTGGGAATTATTTTCGCCGCGGCCGTCCTTTCTCGTTCCACGATTGGAATCTTAGGATTAGTGATTGCGTGGCTTTGCTATCGCCAGCGAGCTTGGAAACCATTTATTATTTTTGTAATGGTAGGCGGATTATTGATGACACCGTGGATTGTTCGCAATTATAAAATCTATCACGTCTTTCTACCAACGATGGCGAATTTTGGTTTTAACTTCTGGGTAGGCAATCGGGTGGGCGCGGATGGGGAAGGAGGTAATCCGCCAGAATTACCCCAGATTCTTAAGGAAAAAGGAGTTCTAGAAGCTAATTATTACGCGCTAGGACAATTTAAGTCTTTTGTAAAAGCGCACCCCTTCCAATATCTCAAATTAACCGCCAGTCGGACGTTAAAATATTTCAGTCCTTTGCGGCCAATGGGTTTTTGGTTTTATCAAAAAGGAATCGGACAATTAATTTTTATCGCGAGTTCGGCATTCGCGGCGTTCATTTTGTTTATCACTAGTTTTACAGGCATAGGCATTGCGTGGAAAGAAGAGCAAAAGAATATTCGATTGCGAGTAATAGCAATGACCGCGTTCCTTACCTGTCTTTCCATTGTGCCGATTCTAGTGGAAACGCGTTATCGTTTGCCGATATATCCTTTTCTGGCGATTTTTTCCGGTTTAGCAGTGCATCGATTGCTGCAAAATTGGAATCAGTACAAGCCTTATTTCTTCAAAGCTTTAGTAATTGTAGGGGTGATTGTAGTGTGGGATATAGGATTGGAATATACTAAAGTCATTGAGAAATTGCGGGGAATGTTTTAAGGTTATATTTATTGTGTACGTTGAAACAGAAGCTGATTCTTTTCTCCCGAAACCCCCGCAGTCGAGCGGGCATGGTGCTTCACCAGTAGCTCCTCTCGAAACCAGAATAGTTTCTCTCCAGCGGAGAAACTTTCTTCTCCCTCACCCGATTCATCCAAACCAAGGTTCGGAACCAATCTGAATCGGGTTCCGGGATGTTCCTCAAAGAGCTACTGGTGGAGCGAGCGAGACGAGGACTAAGCAAGCGAACACGCTGGGTGAGCGTAGCGGGTTGAGGGAAAAGAATCAGCTTCTGTTTTATATAGAATTATGAAAAATGATGAATTAAAATCGCAAGTAAAAAACTGGTGGAACGGGTACCCGTTTACCTATTTCGTGAAAGAGGAGATTGGCAGTTGGGCGTTTTTCCGGAATGTAGACCGGAAGATTTTGAAATGGATGGGTTGGGCGCAACCCGGATATCCGCTTTTGTCTGGCGTGATTGATTATGCTTCCTTAAAGGGAAAGAAGGTTTTGGATATTGCGTGCGGAACAGGCTGGTCTACGGAGCAGTTTGTCCGCGCGGGCGCGGACGTGACCGCGATTGACCTTACTTCTAAAGCAGTGGAGCTAACTAAGAAGCGTTTGGAATTATACGGCCTGAAAGCTAATGTGTTAGTCGCGGATGCGGAGCATTTGCCCTTCCCCGACGGGAATTTTGATTATGTACTCGCGTGGGGTTGTTTGATGCATACGCCCAATACTGAAGGAGCGGTGGAGGAAGTATATCGAGTTTTGAAATCCGGCGGCCGGTTTGGCGCGATGATGTACAATAAGCTTTCTCTGCATTGGCTGTATTATATTGTCTTTGGTAAGGGCATTTTGAAACTTCGGCTTTTAAAATATAAACTGCAAGAATTAACCAATCGCTATACGGATGGAGCGGAAATTGGCGGGAATATGCTCACAAAATTTTACAGTCCCACTCAAATTAAAAAAATGTACGGGCAATTTAAAGACCTCCACGTGTCCATTCATGACAGTGAAGATATGTTTGATTATTTTCCGCATCGCTGGCTGCCGCTTGGGAAATTAATGCCGCGATTTATAAAACGTTGGGTAGCGGAACATCTTGGGTTGGATCTTTGGATTGCGGGAGTAAAATAGCATGTCACAATCTTCCAAAGCAGTATTGGAAAAAGTATATAAAGATTTAGCACCCTTTTCGGATGCGTATCAATCAGACTTTGTTCGTTTTCAAAAAGCGCTCGATTTTTTGACAAGTAAAGTAGATATTGCGGGGAAATCCGTAATGGATTTAGGTAGTGGTATTGGCATTATGGTGCTGGCGGTGCAACGTCTGGGCGCGAAAGCGCAAGGTGTGGACCATTTTATTTTCCCAACAGAAAAAGCGAATTTTTATACGATTCAGCATTTTACTGAACTCCAGAATTGTTGGCAGAAAAATCAGATGGCAGTGGTGAAAGGGGATATTACACGCACGCCTTTGCCATTTCCGGAGGGAAGCGCGGATATTATTTTCTGCGACGCCACCATTGAACACTTGCTCAATTCCCCCAAAGCATTATTTCAGGAAGCGCATCGGCTTTTGAAACCGGGTGGGTATTTTTTCGTCACCACTCCGAATCTTGCTAATGTGCTTCGCCGAATTCGTTTTGTGTTAGGGAGAAGTCCGCATTGGGATTTGAAAGATTTTTTTGATCAGCAAGATAATTTCCGCGGCCATCGTCGAGAGTATACCCTCTCCGAAGTGGCGGCGATGTTTCAGTGGTCTGGTTTTAATGTAGTAAAACAGGGAACCACAAATACATTTTTCCATCCAAAGCGATTACTAGACTTACGAAAATTGCCCGCACAACTGGCTACTTTGTGCGCCTACGCAATTCCTCACACTCGAGATATGGTGTTTGTATTGGGGAAGAAAGAGGGGTAGGTTTTGCGGTGTCTAGTATTGACATAAATATATAATTAGTTTATAATATAAATCTAGTCCTTTGATACAAACTTAGAGTTAGAGATAAACCTTTCCTCGGATTAGAGGAAAACAAAAACGGGCAAATTAGCCCAAGGAGACATAATCATGAGCAAGGAATTCGCATCCGCTGACCTTACCATCGGACAAGTAAATGCCATCGTCAAGAAGCTCGGTGGCCACGACATGGCGCTCCGTTTTCTCCGCGACGAACTCTCGGTTTCCGAACCGACCCGTTCGTGGCGCGAGGAAGACGGCGTCATCTACTTCAACGTCACCTCCGACGGCACGACCGGCGAGGACTGGATCAAGCGTCTGGAAGGTAACGGTTTCCGTGTCGGAGACTATGCCAAACAGGTGCTCCGTTCGCCGGACTTCAAGCCGACCAACGGCGTGACGACCGAAGTCGCCGTTCTCAAGGGCATGCTCTTCGAGGACAACGACCGGATCACGAAAAAGATCCGTGCCGAGGCCGACAAGCGCAAGCTGTCCAAGCCGAACGCCGAACTGGCCTGTCTCATCCGTGAGAAGTTCACGGACAAGGAGATCGAAGCCATGGGTCTGTGGTATATCGTTGCCATGCACGAACCCATCAACGACTCCGACGGCGGTCCGCCCTTGCTGGGCGCGGACCGTAGCGGCGATGGTCGCTGGCTCCTCGCGTGCAGCGACTGGCCTGACGGCAGGTGGAATCGTGGCGGCGGGTTCGCGTTTGCCCTGGCCGGACAGGCCGTGTCGTCCGTTTCAGCTCAAGCTTCGGTGAATAAAGTCAGTTGATCCTTAAAACCAAAGAGTACTTAGCCTCATTCCGATCCGCCAATCAGCGGATTCGGGATGGGGCTAATTTTTTTGTGAAAAAGGTAACTTTCCCCATTAAAATAGGGTTTTAATGATATTCTTACTCATATGAAACTCTCAATTATTATCCCAGCTTATAACGAAGAAAAATCCCTGGAGGCGGCAGTAGTATGGATTAGCGGTCTTTTGCGGGAGCATACTTTTACCGATTACGAACTGTTGATTTTTAATGATTGCTCGAAAGATCAGACTGGAGAGATTGCGGATTGGTTAGCAAAAACAGATTCCCATCTCCGAGTGTTTCATAATCCAGTGAATCGAGGCTTTGGTTATAACTACCGGAAAGGAGTAGAAGAAGCGCGGGGAGAATACGTGATGCTCTTTCCGGGTGATAATGAAAACTCTGATCCCTCGCTTTGGAATTTAATTGGTGCGCAAGGTCAAGCAGATATTATTACAAGCTACACAGAAAATACAGAAGCGCGTCCATTATCTCGGCGGATCATTTCTTGGCTATATGTGCAAATTTTAAATTCCTTATTTGGAATGCACATGAAGTATTTTAATGGTCTTTGTCTTCAGAAAACTCAATTAGTGCGTAAAGCATTACCGTCCACCTTTGGCTTTGCGTTTGCGGCAGAAATTTTAATTCGGTTGATTAAATCAGGATTCAGCTATGTAGAAGTTCCAATCCGGATTAAGCCGCCAATGGTGGTGGGTCGCAGAACTTCTGCTTTTAAAATAAAAAATATTATCAGCGTAATCAAAACTATTGCTTCTTTGTGGTGGAATGTAATGGTTAGAAGGGAGAGAATCGGGTTAACGCAAAATGCAAAGTGAAAAACGTAAAAGAATAATAGTTGTTTTCCGCTTTTCGCTTTACACTTTAAGCTTGTGTCATGTGCGCAATTAATGGCTTTAATTTCTCAGACGAATCACTGATTCGGAAAATGAATCAGGCGACCGCGCACCGTGGGCCAGACGGCACGGGTGTTTTTTTAGATGGCGAAATTTCTTTCGGGCATAACCGCTTGAGTATTCTGGATGTGTCGGATCGGGCGTCCCAGCCGATGAAAAGCGTTGATGGTAAAGAAATAATTATATTCAACGGCGAAATTTATAATTTCAAAGAATTAAAAAAAGAACTGGAGACCTCGTATCCTTTCAAAACCACGAGCGATACGGAAGTGATTGTAGCCGCCTATCGCCAATGGGGAAGAGATTGCGTGAAGCGTTTTAATGGCATGTTTGCGTTTGCGTTGTGGGACGCGCGTAAGAAAGAATTATTTATTGCCCGCGATCCAATGGGCATTAAGCCACTTTATTATTTTCATAATGACCAGCGTTTCATTTTTTCTTCGGAAATTAAAGGGATTCTGGAACACGCGATTCCTCGAAAATTAAATCAAGAAGCGTTCGCACATTATTTTCGCGTGCTGTATGTGCCGGAACCATTGACGATGTTTGAGGGAATTAAAAAATTGTCTCCAGCGCATTGGGCTTTAGTGAAAGATGGGAAACTAACATTGCAACAATATTGGAAAGTGGAAGATGCTCATGCGTCCGTGCCTCAAAACCATTCGGAATTATTAGAATCCGTCCGAGAGAAAATTCAAGGCGCGGTTACTCGGCAATTAGTTTCCGATCGGCCCGTGGGGGTGTATTTATCGGGTGGCATTGATTCCAGCGTTGTGCTGGATTCGCTTGCGTCCGTGCATCCGCAGATTGATACCTTTTCTGTCGGATTTGAATTGCCGATAAAAGAAGATATGGAGAAATTCAATCAGGATTTCTATCTGGCGCGGCAGACTGCGGCGCATTACGGCGCGAAACATCACGAAGTAATGTTGGGCGCGGATGACGCGGTGCGGCTTTTTGAGCAAGCGGTGTGGCATTTGGATGAGCCAATTTCCAACCCAACAATTATTCCCATGCTTCATTTGGCGGGCTTTGCCAAAGAAAAAGTAGCGGTGGTGCTTGGCGGCGATGGCGGCGACGAATTATTTGGCGGTTATGAACGGTATCGTTTAAGCCGCATTGTGAGCGCGTATCAACGGTTACCGGCGTTGCTTCGCACAATGTTAGAAGTGGGACGTTTAGAAAAATTAAATACCCCAGCTGGAGTAGATCGTTTTGCGCTTTTTCTTTTCCAGAAAGATGAAATTTTGCGGCAAGTATTAACTCCTCAATATGTAAATGAAAATACCCGACAATTTTTTGATGAGCGTTATTTTAAAGCGTCGAGCTTTAATCCTGAGCAAAGTCGAAGGATTTCCAACGAGCCGTTTGAAACTCATTTTATGAATGTAGACCGGCAAAGCTGGCTCGTGGATGAATCTTTAATGCGTTCGGATAAAATGTCGATGGCGGCGGGCTTGGAAACGCGGGTGCCGTTTTTAGATAAAGAAGTAGTGGAGTTTGCCTACGGAATTCCTTTGAATAAAAAAGTAAGTTATCGGAATACTAAAATTATCTTGAAAGAAGCATTCGCTCATCGGGTCCCAAGCTTCTTGCTCAATCAGCCGAAGCGCGGCTGGTTTTCTCCGGGCGCCAAATGGCTCCGGCATCCGAAAATGGACGCGCTGGCGCAGGAAATGCTTTCGCCATCGTACTATTCTGAAACTCAATCATTATTCCAATGGGAGAATTTACTTCCCATTCTCAAAGCCCATCAAGAAAAATCGCAATACAATTTTACCGTGCTCTGGGCGTTACTGACTTTCCAAAGCTGGGCAAGGCAGTATAAGATTCAAGTATGACCCCCTGGGACACATTTTTTGACGAGAAAATTAGGATTGTCGCAAAGCAAAAGCGGATTCTGGATGCGGGCGGCGGCCAGCCGTTTCAGAAGCATTTAGCGCCATATAAGGAGCTATTTAAAAACGCGGATTATGTAGTATTGGACCCTAATACTTCTACAGCGCCAAATGCGGTTGTAGGCGATATTCACAAGATACCTTTCCCAAATGAATCGTTTGACGCGTTCATTTGTAAATCAGTCTTGGAGCACGTAGAAGACCCGTTCCAATCAATACGGGAATTATATCGGGTACTGAAAAAGGGTGGTTATGGAATTATCTATGTTCCATTTTTGTTTCCGTATCATGCGGAACCGGGTTTTTATAAAGATTATTGGCGGTTTACGGAAGATGCTTTGCGATTGCTCTGCAAAGATTTTTCTACTATCGAATTAGTGAAGGTGCGGGGATTACTGGGAACAGTGGTACATATGCTACCAATTGCCCGATTTTGGCTCAAATGGCCAGCGTATTTCTTAGACCGTCTTTTCCCAGCCCGTAACCAAACGTCTGGGTTTACGGTTTTCCTTATTAAGTGAGTCGCGTGGTTCGTTCTTCCTTTTCCCTCAACCCGCTGCGTTCGCTCCAGCGTGCTCACTTGCTTAGTCCTCGCCTCGCTCTCCCGACATAATAGTCGGGAACCATGCCCGCTCGACTGCGGGGGTTTCGGGTAAAAGAAATAACTCACCACTAGACCAAATTATATGAAATTATATTACATAGCCAACGTGCGGATTCCCACGGAGAAAGCGCACGGGATTCAGATTATGAAAATGTGCGAAGCTCTCTCTCAACATTATGAGGTGGAGTTAATCGTGCCGCGGCGATTGAATCCGATTAAGAGAAATTCATTTGAGTTTTACGATGTTGAGCAACGATTCAAAATTGTACGTTTGCCGTGCTTGGATTTTATTACCCTGGGTTTTGGGAAAGTTGGTTTTTGGCTGGAAGCAGGTACGTTTTTTCTAGCCGCAAAAATATATCTGCTGTTTCAGAAAAAAGACATTCGGTACACTCGAGATTTTATCGCAGGTTTTTTCTTGCGGGATTTAATTGTCGAAGCGCATTATCTTCCGGAAAAAATTAGCTCTGTGTTTCGGATGTTTATCAAAGAAACCAAAGCGTGGATTGTTCTCACACGTTTTCTTGCGCAAGAATTAGTGGCGGAAGGTGTACTAGAAAAAAATATCTTAATCGCGCCGGACGCTGTGGACATTAAAAAATTTGATATTCCAGTTACGCAACAAGAATGCCGCGAACGTTTGCAGTTACCGAAAGATAAAAAAATCGTGCTCTATACGGGACATTTATACGAATGGAAAGGGGTAGATACGTTAATCGTGGCGAGCGCATTACTGGATGATTCGTACATAGTATATCTTGTCGGCGGTACCGTTGAAGATGTGGCACGGTATAAAAAGAAAGTCGAAGGGAACTCGCGAATTGTCATCGTTGGTCATCGATCCTACTTAGAGATTCCTTTGTGGCTCAAAGCGGCGGACGTACTTGTACTTCCGAATATGGGGGAGAAAGCTATTTCCCGATTGTATACTTCGCCGATGAAGCTTTTTGAGTATATGGCAAGCAAACGGCCAATCATCAGTTCAGACTTGCCGTCTTTGCGGGAGATATTGAATGAAAATAATGCGTTTTTTGTTGCTCCGGGCGATGCGCGGGGATTAGCCCAGGAAATTAAAAAAAATGTTGGATCGAACGAAGCTCGGCAAAAAACGGAAAAAGCGTTTTTGGATGTTCAGCAGTACACTTGGGAGAAACGAGCAAAAAATATAGCTACTTATATTGAGAATATAAATCCAGCCATTGCTGCTGAATCTCGGGAGAAGTAAGTTGCTGAAAAGCAGTAGAACCGCCTTGAATAAGGGTGGTGTGGAGTTTTTGGTCTTGTAGAACTTGAATAATTGCCAGAGCAAGCGCTTGGGGATCTTTTGGCGGCACGAGGAGGCCATTCACGCCATTGATTACATGTTCATTGATGGCAATGACATCCGAAGCCACGACGGGCTTTTGAATTGCCCACGCTTCAATAGTAGAAAGTCCGAATCCTTCATAACGAGAAGGAACGACAATAATGGAACTGATTTCGTACGCGCGTTTCATAATTTCATTTTCAACTCTCCCAAAAAAAACAATTCGATCTCGAAGCCCGAGGCGTTCAATCTTTTGAGTTATTTCTGGAATTTCGGTTTCACTGCTTCCGGTAATAAAAATAAGATGGGAAGCGATTGAGGGATTGATATGAGGCAACGCTTCCAAAATAATATCCCACCCTTTTCGCAGTTTTAGTTGGCCGACGAACAGAATACATTTTTTATCTTTATATTTTTCGATTCGTTGTTGACTCATTCCTTGAGGATTGTCTTTGTCCGTATCCAGCTTCCAAATTTTTTCATCAAAAAGATAAGGAAGATATTGGGAATGTGTCAGTCCCAAGCGTTTTGCAATATCTAGATTATGTTGAGATACGAATATAATTTTATCCGCCAATACTAAAGGAATATGGAAAAGATAATTTTTAAGATTACTGATCCAGTGAATAGTACGAAAAATTTTCCAGAAAGATAAAATTGGTCCACCCCAATTTGTTTTTTCCTCATAAGGTAGTGGGTCTTCGCGGTCTGTGGTCAGGTAGTGATCGTGCAGTAGTCCGTATTCGGTTGTTAAAAGAGGAATACGAAGTATACGCGCAGTTAGTGCGGCGAGAATGCCTAGATGGTTATTACGGAGATTAAATACGTGAACAACATCCGGTCGTTGAAAAATAAGATGAGTCAGTAATCTCACGGCTCCATATATAAAAGATTTTGGTTTATAAATATGAATGCCGTCGCTGTATATATACGCCGATTCATTGGATTCAGGCTTGGCAAAGGCAGTGACGTGGTAATGGTGCTTTGCCAAAAGACGAGCAATAATATATTCCACAAAATTGCGCAGGCGCGGGTTAAAACCGTAGGGAGTAACAAAAACTACTTTCATTTCTGGAAAAAAAGATTGAGTGCCTCTTTTTTATTCATGAGCGAAGTCAGATTAAATTGATTCAGGTTAATGGGATGCAATACGCCTTTCTTACTGATAGTAGAAACAGTAAAACCGCGCTGGGAAAAGTCTTTCAAGAAAGTAAGCGGATCCACATTGTTTCTGCTAAAGTTATCCGGTATAAATTCCAAAATCATCATTAAGTGCGGTTGTTGGAGTAAGTGGGTCGCGCCTCGGAGCGCGTGGGGTTCGCCGCCCTCAATATCAATTTTAATAAAATCCACGTGGGGAATTTTATGGTTGGCGATATAGGCGTCAAGCGTAGTTGCCGGCACTGACACGGGTTTTTCGTCTAAATCTTTAGCAATAATGCTATGGAGGGCGGTGCTATTGGGCATTTCGTAAAAAGTAATCGTGCCATTGGTATCGCTCACCGCTTGCTGTTCTAAAGTGACCTGTGGATAAGACTTTGCATTCTGTTTCAGAACGGGAAAATTTTCCGTTGCCGGCTCGAACGCAAACACTTTCCCCTGGGCGCCAACGCATCGCGCGAAGATTCGCGTATAATAGCCAATATGCGCGCCGACATCCACAACAATCATTCCTGGCTTGATATAGTTCCGCACGAGCGCAGTGGTTTCTGGCTCATAACGCTGCAAAAGCATTTCCAATTGCCAATCCCAATCGTATTTCGGTGGAAAATAAAATTTCTGCGAGCGAGCTAAAAGAGTCGTACCGCCCCGAAGCATTTTTTTGAGGACGTTTGTCAGAAAAGGAAAGCGAATAAAGCGGTTGTACCAACCGCGTAATTTTACTAATAAAAGTCCTTGTGGAACTTTAGGGATCATGATTTTTTAAAACGTAATTTTGTTTCGTGCCAGATGAGTTGAAGCGTAGGTAAAGGTCCGCGTTTAAAAAGGATTCCAGCAAGAATCACCACTACAGCGTAACTGATACTTAAGAGTGAGACAAGAAGTAAAAATTCTAATTTATTCACTGGTTCCAGTTGCGTGAGCGCGAAGCGTCCAATGAACAGCGTAATCAGTGAAGCAGCGAGGGGAACGTAGATTGGCCGGACGATTTCTTTCAGAGTAAGCGGAATTATTTTTTTCAGTTCAAAATAAGCCAGGGAAGAAATAAGGATAGAAGTGATCAGTACGGCGAGCGCGGCGCCTCGAATACCGTCAAAATACATCAAGATCGCAAGCGTGACTCCGAGGGTAATAATCTGGATGGTATTAATGCGAAATTGTATTTTGGGTTTACCGACCGCGTTTAAAATCGGGAGCGCGAGAATCGAGATGGAATTGCACGAAACCGCAAAGACCAAGAATTTAAGCAAGGGATCGATGGTAATCCACTTTTCGCCAAGTAAGATCAGGACAATTTGATGGCCAGCTTCTACGAACATTACAACAATGGGCACGTTGATAAAGAAAAGGATATCTAAGCTTTTTAAAAATCCATCTTTAATTTTTGTATAAGAATCTTGGAGCATGGAATACGCTGGGAAGGTGATGCGGTTGATAATATTGTAAAAAGGAGCCGTCGGTATGACCGCAAGGCTATTGGCTCGATTAAAAATACCCAGACCGGCGGGGCTGGTCATTTTAGCAATGAGGGAATTTTGGAGCGTGTAGAAAAATCGGTTTAAAAGATTCTGCCCATAAATCCATTTCGTGTAGGGGAAAAGCTCCCGGAGATGAACAGCCTGGAAAGAAAATTTGGGGCGGAAAGCGTGCAAGACATAGGTCATGCCAGTGGCGACTGTATATTGGGCGATATTGCCCCAAAAGAGCGGCCAGAAGGAGTGGTCGTGCCTTGCGAGTATGATAGCGGTAATCGCGTAGGCGCAAATGGCTGCCATGTCCCGAAAGAAGAATTTTTTGAAGTCTATTTCTTTCCAAAAGAATATCTGAGCAACATTTACCAACCCAGTCGTTAAAGGAAAAAGTCCGCTCAAACGAATGGCATTGATTGCGTGCGGGATATTAAAAAAGTCCGCAATCAGCGGCGCGGCGAGGGCGATGGTCCCAAAAAGGAAAAGCGCTTTAAGGACATTAAATGTCCAGATTGTATTGAGATAGCGATAAATATCTTCTTCTTTCTGGATCAATGAGGACTCAAAGCTAAGACTGGTCACCGTGTCCAAAAAATTCGGAACAATGAAAATAATTGCCATAATACCGAAGTCTTCCGGCGTCAGGAGTCGCGCGAGAATTAAAAAGGAAAAAAAGGTAATTACCTTTTGAATAATCGTATTCAGGAAAATCCATGATCCTCCTTGAATGGATCGTTTGAGTGTCCCGACAGTAGGTTCCATAGTTGTATATTATAATGAAACTTTGGAATCAATGGAAAGGTTATCAGGATAGATTCTCATTTGCCTAAAGAAGCAATTTTCTGTATTATATATAAATCTAATGAAGTCATCGCATCCTCAATCAATCTCCGTTGTGGTGCCAATCTATAACGAAGCGAAAACTGTACAGGCGCTCCACGAGCGTTTACTTCGCGTGCTTCGTTCGATGGGTATGTCATTTGAAATTATTTTTGTTGATGACGGCTCTTCGGACGGGACGTTTGAATCTATGCGTCATTTACAGTCTTTAACTGCCATTCGGTTACGTCGCAATTACGGCCAAAGTCAGGCATTAAATGTGGGTATCCAGAAAGCCAAAGGCGAGGTGATCGTACTGATGGATAGTGATTTAGAAAATCATCCGGAAGATATTCCGATGCTGATTGCGAAAATAGAGGAAGGCTTTGACGTGGTGTCTGGGTGGCGTAAAGATCGCTGGCAAGGGAAATGGCTCACGCGCAAGTTGCCTTCGCAAATTGCGAATTGGCTCATCTCTAGAGTTAGTGGAGTATCGCTTCATGATTATGGTTGCACGCTCAAGGCCTATCGCCGAGAGATATTTCAACAACTGGTATTGCAAGGAGAAGGCCATCGCTTGCTTGCCGCCTATGCGGGAATCGAAGGAGCGCAAATTGCGGAAGTGCCAGTACGTTATACGCCGAGGCAGTTTGGCAATTCGAACTACGGCCTCGTCAGAACTTTTAAAGTGCTGGGCGATATCTTCGCCTTGCTTTTTTTCCAGCGCTACGCAAAACGGCCAATGCACTTTTTTGGCGCGCTCGCATTTTTAAATTTTATTTTAAGCGGCGTGGTGTTTGCGGTCATGGCGTATCTTCGCATTATGCTCAATATCAGTTTTATTTTGACACCGTTGCCTATTTTAGTAGTATTTTTTGCTATGATTGGCATCCAGTTTCTTTTGATGGGTGTGTTAGCCGAGTTGATTGTCCGACGAGGAGAACGACCGGAAGAAATACTGTTGTGCGTTAAAGAAGAAAAAATCAATTCGTAAATACTATGTGCGGTATTGCCGGTTTTATTGGTAGCGGCGATCGTTCGGTCATTGAACGAATGACTCAATCGCTTGCACACCGCGGGCCAGATGACGAAGGGTTCTTTGTTGTGCCACCAGTCTATCTTGGGCATCGGCGGCTTTCGATTATTGATCTTTCTGGTGGTCATCAGCCGATGACGTCTAATGACGGATCGGTTACGATTGTGTTCAACGGAGAAATTTATAATTTCCAAGCACTGCGCGCGCAATTGGAAAAAGCCTATTCGTTTCGTACGAAAAGCGATACGGAAGTAATCTTGGCTGGATATCAAAAGTGGGGAGTCGATGTGCTAGGTAAATTGGAAGGAATGTTTGCGTTCGCATTGTGGGATGAAAAGAAAAAGCAATTACTGCTGGCGCGAGATCGTTTCGGCGAAAAGCCATTATATTATACGCAACAGAAAAATGTCTTTGCGTTTGCATCCGAATTAAAGGCCTTTTCCCAACACCCACGTATTCAACGAGAAATAAAACAGGAATCACTTGTAGATTATTTGCATTTTGGTAATATACCTTCTCCGGCTACAATTTTCCGGAATATTCAGAAATTAGAGCCGGGAACTTATCTTACCTATCAAAATAATCGTGTGGAAGTAAAACGTTATTTTGATTTACAGTTTCAGCCGAAAGAAAAAGTTTCTCTTACAGCGGCGGAAGAAAGAGTGGAAGCCTTAGGAAAAGAAGCGGTAAGAAAAATGTTAGTTGCCGATGTGCCAGTGGGAGTGTGTCTTTCCGGCGGCATTGATTCGAGCATGGTAGCGTATTGGGCGAAACAAGCACAGCAGAATTTACATACTTTTTCGATTGGATTTTCCGAGAAGTCGTTTGATGAATCTTCTCACGCCCGCGCGGCCGCGAAAATCATTGGTTCTCAACATCATGAAAAAATCATTACGCCCAAAGATGTATTGGAAATTGTGCCTCGAATTGCGGAAATTACCGATGAGCCATTTTCCGATGCTTCTATTCTACCTACCTATCTGCTCACAAAGTTTGCTCGGGAACATGTGAAAGTTGCGCTCGGCGGCGATGGCGGCGATGAAGTGTTTGGCGGCTATCCGACGATGCTCGTGGAAAATTATTGGAGTTTCATTAATCCAAGTCTTTTTGTTGCGTCGCCTTTACTGAAACTGTTCCAAAAGTTGCTCCCATCTTCCGGCGGTTATTTATCTTTAGATTTTAAATTGAAAAAATTAATGTTGGGTCGAGGATTGTCGCCCATCGAGCGTCATCAGCAATGGCTGGGGAGTCAGCCGAGCGGCAATCTTGGTAAGTTATTAAGCGAAAAACTAAAAGTGAAAAGTGAAAAGAAATTTTATTCCGGTGATCGTTGGGAGCAGATTTTCCAATTTTATTTTAAATCCTATCTTGCTGATCAGGTGCTCACAAAAGTAGATCGCGCCAGTATGGCGAATAGTTTGGAAATGCGCGCGCCATTTTTGGATCGAGCGTTAGTCGAATACGCCGCGCGGTTACCTTTAGAATATAAATTACGCGGTTGGACAACAAAATACATCTTGCGCCGAATTGCTCAAAAATATTTCCCAGCCAGTATTACTCAACGGCCGAAACAAGGTTTTGCAATCCCATTAGGCCAGTGGTTTAGGGGAGAGCTCAAGGACTTTGCTGGTAGCGCGCTTACCGATTTAAAACGCACTGGTTGGTTCAATCCCGCCGCGATAGATCAAATATGGAACGATCACCAAAAAGGCAAAACCGATAATCGGATGGAAATTTGGAATCTAGTCGCACTTGAACTTTGGAGGAAACGCTGGTTATCATAAGCTTTATGGCTTCATCAGAACGCTTTGGCTACGAATGGGATACGTTTTCCGAAATGACTCCAATTTACGAGGAGCAGTTTTGGAAATGGGTAAGTCCGCTTACCGCACAAGATTTTAAAAATAAATCTGTTCTAGACGCTGGCTGCGGTATGGGCCGGAATTCTTATTGGGCGTGCAAAGCGGGCGCGAAAGAAATAGTTGCCTTTGATCTGGATGACCGCAGTATTGTCGCGGCAAAAAAGAATTTGCAGAATTTTCTGCAGGCGCGGGTGGAAACCTACTCCATTTACGATATTCCTTACCGCGACTATTTTGATATCGCATTTTCCATTGGGGTCATTCATCACTTGGAGCATCCAGAAATTGCTCTGCAAAAAATGAAGACTGCGGTTAAACCCGGAGGTAAAGTAGTGATTTGGGTCTACGGCTACGAAGGGAATGAGTGGATTGTGCGTTGGGTATCGCCAGTGCGAAAGCTGATCACCAGTCGTCTACCAATCTGGCTTTTGAATTATTTGACCTATTTTGTCAGTGTGCCGTTGTGGCTATTAGTAAAAATCCTGCCGACAAAAAATACCTACTTGCGCCAATTAAAAGAATTTAAGCTGTGGCATATCCATTCCATTTGTTTTGATCAGTTATTGCCCAGCATTGCGAATTATTATAAAAAAGACGAAGCCCGTCAGCTCTTAGTGGATGCAGGTTTACAGAATATAGAAATCTATCCGTGCAACGCGAATAGCTGGACGGTGATTGGCAGAAAATAATAAAGTGAACAGATTTTTTTCTGAAGACATTCAGGTCATCGTGAAGTATATTCCCAAAGTACTGCTTTTTCTTTTACCAATTTTTATTTTATTTGCTGTACCATTGAGTATTTTTCTTTGGACGGGAGAAGATATTTCCGTAAGCAAAATCATTCAGTTGCAGTGGGACAAGAATCGCACCGCCCTTTATGGCAAAGCTTATTCTTATTCCGACCCACTGTACAAATGGGAATCAGTAAAACTTCGCAATCCTTCTATAATCGCGCTTGGTTCTTCTCGCGTATTGCCTTTCCGGTCAAAATTTTTTAAAGACAGTTCATCTTTCTTTAATGCGGGATTAGCCGTCACTGGCATCGAAGGATTCAATACCTTTCTTTCCGATATTCCAATCGAACGCCAACCCCAATTGATCATTATGGGGCTAGATCAAAAGATGTTTTATTCTGATTTGGGCATTCCGTATTTCTATCGAACGGAAGATCCAATCTTTACCCAGTTTCTTACGCGGAGCTGGCGCCAAATTTATCTGGATATTTTCCAACGCAAATTTACATTCAAAGATCTTCTCGCACAGAATGCGGAGGAATATCCGATTGGAATTTTGGCGCGTATCCGGCACAATGGTTACCGGAACGACGGCAGTTACCAGTATGGCGATACGCGCATGCAATCGTTTGAAGAACGAAAAAAACTTATTGATATTGACGCGCGTGCTATTACTGCGACCCACTGCGTGCAATATCAAGATACTCTTGTCCCAGAAACTTTAGAATCACTAGCGAGATTTTTAAAGACGGCGCGGGAACGGAACATCATAGTCGTCGGATTCATTCCGCCTTACGCGCAAGAATTGTTAGTCACAATGCGTTCGTTCCCAGATTCCATCTGCGCGCAACAAATTAATAAGTTGCCAATCGCATTAAGCACTATATTTACCGAATACCATTTTGAGTTTTTCGATTTTACGGACAACGCGTCTTTTGGCGGATCAGATTTAGAATTAGAAGACTCTGTCCACGCGGGAGAAAAATCCTACCTGCGTTTTTTTATTAAGATGTTAAAAAATGGGCAGGCCTTGAAACCATATGCGGACCTTGGCTTTCTCGAACGGCGGCTGAAAAACGCTACAAGTGATTTAGATGTTTTTTACTACGAATACTAACTATGTTATTTAATTCAATTTCATTCGTCCTTTTCTTTATTGTCACGGGGTTATTGTATTACGCCTTGCCTCATCGATTCCGTTGGTTTTGGCTCTTAGCCGCCGGTTTTTATTTCTATATGGTATTTATTCCTGCGTACGTTCTGGTTCTTGTTTTTCTCATTGGCGTGGATTACGTACTGGGACGGCAGATCGAAGATATGGAAAACGGCGCAAAGAAAAAAACACTTCTTATTTTAAGTATTGGCGCGAATATCGGAACGTTATTTATATTCAAATATTTTAATTTTTTCAATCAGAATCTTTCCGAGTTAGCCCAGGTACTGCATTGGAACTACCCCATTCCCGCTTTACAATTCATCCTCCCGCTGGGAGTTCCTTTCCACGTATTCCAAAGTTTAAGCTATATCATTGAAGTCTATCGAGGTAATCAAAAAGCCGAGCGACATCTGGGAATTTATGCGTTATACGTGATGTTTTTCCCGCAACTGGTGGCTGGTCCGATTGAACGTCCGCAAAATCTACTTCATCAATTCCACGAAGCGCATCCGTTCAATGGGCAACAGGTTCTCGATGGTCTCAAGCTCATGCTACGTGGGTTCTTTAAAAAAATCGTAATCGCCGACCGCTTGGCGCTTCTCGTGAATCATGTCTACGGAAATGTTTCAGATTCTAATGGTCTGGTACTTGGGATCGCAACCATCGCCTTTGCGATTCAAATTTATTGCGATTTCTCTGGGTATTCGGATATCGCCCTGGGTTCGGCACAGGTATTGGGGTATCAGTTGATGAAGAATTTCAATCAGCCGTATTTCGCTACTTCAATTTCTGATTTCTGGCGGCGTTGGCATATTTCTCTTTCCAGTTGGTTTCGGGATTATGTCTATATTCCGCTTGGCGGCAATCAAGTTTCGACTTTTAGAAAATATCTGAATATTCTCATTGTATTTTTATTGAGCGGACTATGGCATGGCGCTAACTGGACCTTTGTTGTCTGGGGGGCATGGCATGGCACTCTTTTGATACTCTCGGATGTCACAAGAAAAATACGCTCAAGTTTTATTTCCACATTGAACCTAGTTGACCGGCCGTGGTTGCATCGGAGTATTCAAATTATCATCACTAATCTCTTGGTGAGTTTTGGTTGGATTTTCTTTCGCGCTAAAGATTTTACTGAAGCCCTAGATATTATCCAACGTATCTTTTCTAGTCTATTCCATGTGCTACGTCCAGATTTTTTTCAAAGTAATCTTATTAACGAAAGTATGCTCGGGCTAGCTTTATTTCCATTGAGTATTGTCCTCATTTCAATTTTCCTGATGCTTGCTCTAGAACCATTACAAAAAATAGGTTGGGTGCAAAAATACACAGAAAGACTACCCAGTTGGTTACGCGCGAGCAGATATTACCTCGCGATTTTTTGGATTTTATTTTTCGGGTATGTTGGAGAAAGTACTTTTATCTATTTTCAATTCTAGCGTAGGTCGGCTAAGAACCTTTTTTATATATTCCAGCGAGTGATACTCCAAAAGGCAATCGGATTCCGAATTTCAAAAGAGGGATTTCTAAACTAAAAATTCCCAGCAGTATTTTATTTAAAATCGGATGATTCATTTTTATTTCCGACGCGGATTGGATATGGAAGAGATTAACTAATTTGCGGATAATCCAAATGACTGGTGCGAGGAAAAAATTAAAATAGGATTCTTGCAATACTTGAAAATCGTTTCCGGAAAAAATGTTGTGCAATTGGCTTTGAGTATAACGGCGATAGTGATGGCTAAGAATATCTTGCGGCCCCCAGAAGGTTTGAAAGGCGGGGACAAAAATAATCGCAATGCCATTCGGCTTCAGAAGTGAATGGAGTTTTTTTATTACTTCGCCATCGTCTTGGCAATGCTCCAGTACATCCAGTGCAATCACGCAATCAAATTTTTGATCGGTCACGTAGGATTCGATTCCAGCTTGAAAAATGTTACTCAATCCTCGGCTTTGGCAGAAGTGGACCGCTTCCGGGGAAGGATCAATGCCGGTGATAGTGCCGTAGTGTCGTAATTCTTCATTCAACTTGCCGCCGCCGCAGCCGATATCTAAAATCGTGAGCGGGCGTGACTTTGGGAGGTAGTGGGCGATTAAAGTATGTACCAGTCGTCGCCGCACTACGTACCACCAATGACCAGTTTCGTAGCGGTAGATATCTTGGTAAAAATGAACTTCCATAGAAGTAGTAATCTTGATATAATCTTTATATATCTAACATGTTAGAACGATTTCAGGAAGCCCTACAATGCCCAGAATGTACTGGGCGTTTATCATTTTCTACTGCTCACGCTACGTGCGAACAATGCCGAGCGCATTATTTGCGCCGCCGCGAAACCATCTTTTTTTTGCCGGAACAGTATGATCGGGAGGAAGCTAGTTCTTTTTTACTCGGGCTGAAAACATTTTTGAAAAAGTACCCGTGGCTTTGGTTTGGCTTGTATTACACGCTGGGATTTTTTAGCGGCAAAACCGCGTTTCAAGCAATCAAGCAAATTCCTCGAAGCGCTTTGATCGTGAATATCGCTTCTGGGATTAAAGTAATCCGCGAAGATGTGGTGAATGTGGATGTGTATCCTTTGCAGAATGTTGATGTGATTGCGGACGCGACGCAGTTGCCTTTTCGAAAAAATTCCGTGGATGTCATTATCTGCGAATCCTCTTTTGAACATTTTAAGTACGCGGAAAAAGTGCGGGAAGAAATTCATCGAGTATTGAAGCCGGGTGGAATGGTGTATATCTCCGTGCCGTTTATTTGCGGTTTTCACGCGGCACCGAATGATTATTACCGTTGGACGATTCGCGGTGTAGAAGTATTTTTCCAAGACTTCGTGAAAAAAGAAATTGGTATTGGCTGGGGGCCAACCTACGCGCTCACGTGGACTTTGCGGGAATGGCTTGCCACCGCGCTTTCCTTCAATAGTAAATTTCTACAACAATTTTTAGTACTTTGTTTCACGGTGCTGTTTGCCCCGCTGAATTTTCTAGATTTTTTCTTGTCGCGTTATAAGACCGCGGAGAATATAGCTTATGGATTTTATTATATCGGCACTAAAAAATAATAAAGCGGCAGTGGGCTTGGCGATTCTCGTTGGCCTCATCGGTATTGCGCCGCATATTTGGTTTCGGATTTCGCTCGGCAGTGAATATCGCGGTCTCTATATGACTCAAGCGGCCAACGAATTGGAATATTTAAGCCGAGTTCAAGAAATTAGTGAAGGCCATTGGAAGCTGGGTTCGGTGCCGTTTTTGGAATACAAATCACACCCGCCATTTATGCCGCCGAGCGTATTGGAAATCTTTTCTGCCCTCGCAAGCAAATTATTTTTTGTTTCCATTTCTACGGTTTTCATTGTGAGTAAGGCGGTATTGCCCGCGATTTTATTTTTACTTATCTATGCGCTTGTGCTTCGTCTCGGCGGTAATACTCCAGCGGCAAAATGGTGGGGATTGGCCGCGGCGGCCTTTAGTTTGCTCGGGTATGATCTTATTGATTATCGGAGCGTACTGGGTTTTCTTCGGGGTGGCCGCGGGCCAGACGAGTTTTTGATTTGGACTCGACCGATGAATCCGATTCTTGGAGGGATTTTAGTTTTTTTATTTCTTCAGACTATAGGAAAGCTCTACGAAAGAGTGGTGATAAAAGTGTGGTCTGGCCGTATCGTAGGGGGAGTGATCTTGGGTTTAGGAATTCTTAGCTATTTTTTCAGCTGGGGGACTATGTTGGCATTTCTCGGGGTAGTGTTTTTAGTGGCGTTGTTTCAGAAACGTTGGGATATGATACGGAATAGTTTTTGGATTGTGGTCATTGCGATATTAGTGGCTTCTCCGTATTGGTACAATCTTTGGAAAGTTTCCAAGAATCCAACCTATATGCGCGACTATCTGGATTCCGTGATGCGGAGTGGATTATTTCTTACTCATACACCAATCATCAATAAGGTCACTCTCGCTACGCTGTTGGTTTTTCTAGGGTTAACGTGGTGGGATGATCGAAAGCGCGCGCTTATTCATTTTCGCCAACGAGAACTGTGGTGGTATGTTGCGTTTAGTATGATTATGGTTGGGCTAGTAGTATTTAATCAGCAGATTGTGACCGGGAAAACGATTTGGCCATATCATTTTGTGCAATACGTGATTCTGTTGTGCGTGAGCGCGCTGGCGATCTTAGCAGCTCATCTAGAATGGTTGCCTCGGCGATTGCATCAGATTGGCGTCGGTTTCATCATTGGCATTTCACTGATTTTCGGCGTCTATGCGCAAACGACTACGTATGCTCAAAATGTGGAATTATATCGCGGCCGCCAGCACTACGCTGATCTGATCTATTGGCTCAATAAAAAAGCAATTCCGGAATGCGTGGTGTTGACTGAAGACCGCTTTTATCTTACCCACGCCATCCCAGCCTTTACGCGATGTAATGTATACGTATCAGATTATTGGTCTTTCTTATTGCCATCAGAACGAATTTATCATAACTATTTGGTCGCGTTGCGATTACAAGGCATCTCTGAAACTACTATTGATGCGTATCTTAAAGATGCCTACCCCAATACTTTGGTGTACTTCTTAGGCACAGAAGTGATGGGGAAACTAATTCAGTATGAAGACTACCACGTATTTTTAGAACGCATCGCGAGTGATTACAAAAATTTTCTCCAAAAGGATTTTCTTTCGGAAATTAAACGATATAGGATAGATTATCTCATGGTGGAAAAGGGGAAGACTATGGCGCAGGAGCTCATTCGTAATCGAAAACCAATATATTCTGCTCCACAATGGGAGTTATACGAATTATGAACATCATTGAACGCATATGGTTCAAGTGGGCGCTCTTACTATTAATTGTAACGCCCTCTCTTATCTATATGGGAACCCGCATTACGCGGGAAGAAAGTTGGGATAATTGGGATTTCGGATCAGCGCAAACTATTCTTACCGTTCGCTATTGGGCACGAGACGGTTTTATTGCCCATAAATTTCTTTTTATCCCATCGGGTTATCATCGTGATATACATATTTTAGATCAGCCAGAATTCCGTTTCCTTGCAGACGGTTTGAAGACTGGAGAATTAATTGGCACTCGCCTGTATTATACCCATTATCCATCTGGGTATTTGGTGCCCCACGGAATACTAGCCGCTTTGGGAGTGGAAAGCCGAGTATGGTTCCGGGCTTTAGCGCTTCTTTTGTCCTATGGGTCAGTGATGTGGCTTGCGGGATTCATATATCTTATTTCCGGACGCCGTTGGTGGGTGATGGCGTTGGCAGTATTGTATTACACTACTTCCACCACCTTTTTAGGTTACGCGGACTCCCTCGCGAATATGCCCATAGATGATTTTTTAAAATACGCAATTTTATTTTTCAGTGTGTATGTGATTGAGAAAACGCAGTCACCGCACATAGAAGGGAAGTGGAAAAAAATTATCTGGAGTTTATATTTCCTGCTTTCTATTTCTTCTTATGATTCCACCCTTTTTATAGGCGCGTGGTTGTGTGCCTGGGATTGGTGGCGCCACCGCAGTTTTCGATGGAAAGAATATTTTGTGTGGGCCACTGCCCCACTCCTCGCATTTATAATGCAGATACTTCAGAATGTGTGGTATTTGGGATGGCGAGATATGCTTTTAGATTTCTGGGGGGCATTGGCATTCCGGGCAGGCCAAGCGCCGGCAGTATTAGAGGGCTTACCAGCTGGGATAAGAAATGTAGTTGCGGCACTTTCCACGATTGGATACGCTACTGATATCCGAACTCGTTTTATTCTGCCATTGTTGGCGGTCATTCTATTTTTAGTTGTTGTCTGGAAAATATTTGATCGCCGAATATTAACACTTCTAGGCATTCTCCTAGTTGGGGGATTGTGTTATGCGTTTGTGTTGCCGGTAGCGGGGACTTTCGGATATCAAGGTAGGCAAGTGATGCCGGCGATGCTACTCTTGATTGCGTTACTGACGACGGCATTAATGTCTTCGGCTTTGACGATGCGCAAGCGCGCGATTATTGCGGTGTGTGTTCTGACGTTATGGACCATGCATTTTCAAGGCGCAATTCGCTATGCGCAACAATGGCCCAATAATGCCATTGAAAAAGAAAAAATAGAATATTGGAAAAAGATCAGCACTATCACCAATCCAGAGACAATTATTATCGGTACGCGGGCCAGTGTGGAAAGTGCCACCAGCCGATTTTTCCAACAGGTGTATATCGATCGGCTGGTACTTCCTTTTGACAAGCCGCGCGATATCGCCGAGCATTTTTTTGAATTAGCCAAGGCGGCTCCGGATGCGCATTTCTTGATGATAAGCGCGATTCAGGAATATGACGATGTAATCCGGGCCTTGAACGATCGTGGTATTCCTTATCACATGAAAATTGTAGCGCCATTGAAGGAGGGTTATATATTCTTTACGATTGAACCAATATTGCCTCATGGAAAATAATTTTTGGAATTGGAAAATTGCGTGGATTTTCATTATAGCTATAATAGTGCAGGCTTTATTTGCCATCGGTCTTGCGAGTACTCATCAACCCCTTTTGTCCCTTGAAGGCGATTCTTTGGATTATCTGCGCACCGCCCAAAATTTTCTGTATAAAGGTATCTGGTCGGCGAGTTCCTTAGCTTCGCCCCAGCCGGATAATTTTCGCACCCCTCTGTACCCACTTTTTATTATTCCGTTTCTGCATTTTAAAATTCCATTAGCATATATCTCCCTACTTCAAAGTCTTTTAGTTGTCGTCGTTGCAGTGCTTACTTATTATTTAGGTCGTCGGATTGTATCCGATCGAACCGCTTTCATCGCGGCCTTGGCCATAGCGTTGGAGCCATATATCGCCTCAACATTTATCGCAAAAGTATTGATGACCGAAGTATTCGCAACAGTCTTAATCTTCATAACGTTTTGGAATTTTATTCGCTATATTCAAAGTAAAGAGTGGTATTTTTTAGCGTGGGGTTCGGGGATGTTGGCCTTAGCGGCGCTCACAAAGCCGCAATTCTTTTTCTTTTTTTTAATAATTCCTGTGGCAATGTGGTGCGCGGGTGAAATAAAAGTATGGAAAAAAATGCTCGGCGCACTGGCGCTATTTGGTCTCATAGTTAGTCCTTGGTTGTATTACAATTTTTTTGTTTTACATGTGCCGCAATTTTCTTCCGTTACCCTCATTGCGGTTTTTGACAGCGCGTATCGGGTTCGGAATTGGCAAACCGGCGGGGCAGATCCCCAATACCATGGTTATTATGTGGGACTAGGAGAGAAAATTTTAGGCGTTACCACGCCGGCAGAATTATATGAACCATACAATGCGAAGCGCCTTGCGGATATTGGTTTTGCGGAAGTGAAAGCGCACCCAATCGCGTTTGCGTGGTATCAGTTGATTCATATTCCGCGTATTTTTTATCACGAAGTGAACACGGAAGCGGTCGCGAAAGATTTTGCTTTATCCTATAATACCGGTCCCGGAGAAGTAGACGTGAATGTGTTAAAAGCCTTGATTCATGGCCATATCTCGGATGCCTGGCAGATGCTCAAAAAATATCCAGCGTGGATTGTATCGCTGACGTTGAAAGTGCTTTTAATTCTAATCGCGCCATTAGCTTTTGGCTATATCTGGATTAAAAGGGTCTACAATGGCGTGTGGGATATGCCAGCAATATTTATATTGGGAGTGATTGCGGTATATGCAGTATTAGCTTCGCCGGTAGGCCAGCATCGCTACCGCGTTCCTATTGAGCCGTGGCTCTATCTTTTTGCTTTTGAGAGTATACGTTTGCTGTATCAGCGATTGCGGAAGAACCCCAGTTAGTTTATTTTTCTGCCGCGTGTAATTCCGCGTCCACCATCAATTTTACTAAATCGTGGAATTTTACTTTCGGACTCCACTTAAGTTCCCGCCGAGCCAGACGAGCATCACCGATTAAATGATTCACTTCCGCCGGACGAAGGAATGCCTTATCAATTTTCACGTATTTTTTCCAGTTCAATCCCAGACGTTGGAAAGTTGCTTCCACAAATTCTTTTACTGAATGAGTTTCCCCGGTCGCAATCACATAATCTTTTGGCTCTTTCCGTTGGAGCATACGCCACATTGCCTCCACATAATCACCGGCAAAACCCCAGTCTCGTTTGGATTGGAGATTACCCAAACGTAATTCTTTGGCTTTGCCTAATTTTATTTTCACTGCTTCGTGCACAATCTTCCTTGTCACGAATTCTAAGCCTCGTCGCGGCGATTCATGATTGAATAAAATTCCTGATACCGCGAACATATTATAGGACTCCCGATAATTGACTGTAATCCAATGCGCGTATAATTTTGCGACGCCATAAGGACTGCGCGGATAAAATCCCGTAGTTTCCCGTTGTGGCACTTCCCGAACTTTACCAAACATTTCGGAAGAAGAAGCTTGGTAAAATTTAATCTTCGGGTTTACTTGTCGAATTGCCTCCAGCATACGTACCGTTCCTAGTCCAGTTACTTCCCCGGTATACACGGCTTGTTTCCAAGAAGCGCCCACGAAAGATTGGGCGGCGAGATTATAAACTTCCTGCGGCTTGGAGTCTCGGAGAGCGTGCACGAGCGAGGCTTCATCGAGTATATCTCCGGAAATCAGCTGGAGCTGATGATTTCCTAAAAGATGAGAGATGTTTTCTTGATTTTGTCGGCTATTGCGTCGTTCCAGTCCAAATACTTGATATCCTTTCGACAGTAAAAATTCAGCAAGATACGAACCGTCTTGGCCCGTGATGCCGGTAATCAATGCCCGTTTCTTTTTCGTGCGTTTCATTGGGGAGATTATATCACATTACAACATTAATTCGCAGGAGCAGGTAACGTACCTGTTCTGAAAAAAAACGCCTTCAACGGTTTAGGTTGAAGGCGTTTCTCGAAGGAGCTTTTTGAGGTCGTGCACATGCTTTATGACGCGAAGTACATTTTTCCATTTGAGGAGACGGCTTTTCCGGCCGGGCTGGCTTTTGACAAACATCGGTATTTGCAGATACGTTGCCCGATGTTGCTTGATCAGTTGAATGAGGATGCCGGCCATATAACTTGGGCCGTCCGTCATCAGCTTGGCTTTCCTGAGTTGCGATATCTTTATGGCGTTTAATCCATTAAAGTAGCGCAAATTCATTTTGAACAGGAAGTTCATAGCAGCAGTGTAGGTATGAGAGATGATTCGCCGTTTAAAAGGGCGAACCTCTTGATTGGCTTGGTAGCTAACAAAAATATCACGCTCGTGCTTCTGGATAGATTGGAGAATAATACAAATTGTGAGCTTCTCTGTTTCATCATCTCCAGGAATCAAGAGAAAGTAATCTTTTGTTGCCTGCTTCAATGCTGCTTCATAGTTATACCCAAGGCCACGATTTCGTCCGTTATGAATGACTTTGAGGTTGGGATACTGCCGCGCAAGGTGATCGGCAATGGCGCCAGTGTCGTCCGTGCTACCGTCATCCACTACGATATACTCCACTAATTCTGAACGGAATCCATTTTTTACACGTATCCGTTCAATCGTGGTGATGGTGTCCGCGAGAAGTTTTCCTTCATTGAAAGCAGGAATAAAGATCGAAACAGATTTTTCCATCCAAGTTTCCTCCTTAGGATATGGGATTGTGAAGAACTAGTGTTCTGATACTAGAAATTTTACTTCAGAATGTCAACTAAAAACGATCGAGCGGCAATCTTGCTTTGTTCCCAAAGAGACGGATAGATGAATTCAATTATATGTTCACCCGGTGGCACCAGTACGGCTTGAAAGAGGTAATTGGCGGTGTAAAGAGTTGTAGGTTGGCCATCAATGGTTGCATACCAATCAGGAAAGCGGCTTTCACTGAACACAAAAACTCGTTTATGTTGGGTAGTGGTGCGTACTCGAAAATATCCGGGGCCGTAGTATTCCGGAGTAAAGCTATCCCGCGAGTCTCGAGCAAAATTTAAATTTTTATCGTCCGGTTTCTGAAGTTCTAAAAGCGTAGTTTCTATCGGATCGGCAATCGAATCAAAAGCTTGTAATGCCGCGGCATTGTTATTTTCCGCCCACTGGATGGAATGAGCGAAATACCAACGCGGCTGAAAATAAGGATTTTCATAGATATAAATCGGTAATTTATTTTCGTAAATAGTACTGGTAAAAACCGGAGACCCAGTGCGGAATAGAAACGGTGTCAGTATATAACGTACATTGAGCGTGCCTAATATTCTCAAATTATGAGAGTCAGAAAATGTATCTAAAGATTCCTGAAAGGACTGTATACCAGTAGGGCGTCGAACTATTTGAGCAAGATCTGAAAGCCGTTTCAGCGTGAGTGCTTGATGGTTGATGAACGTATCAAAGTTAAATGCGACGTGGGTATTGTCATCCATCATTTCTTTAGTGAATATTTCTCGGATTTTATTGTTCGCGAGATTAATGCCAGTTTGCTCGGTGAGTACGGATACGAATTGATCCGGAAAGTAATTAAAGATGCGGTATGGTTGGATACGGCTTAGCGCTTGAGTATCTAATGGCAAAAGATCGCTCCGGTATGGATTAGTTTGATGCATGTAACGAGCAGTGGCCGGTTCTTCCGTGAGAAAAGTCACTGGCGGTCCATTAAAAATACCAATCCAGATAATAGTACTACCAAGAAAAGTAATAAGGAGCGCGCTCCAGCGCCATTGCGTTGATGATAAGCGTTGCGCGCCAAGGGAAATATGGAGCAGAGCAAGAATCCAAAGAAACGCCGTAGTAATTACTACTGGATTGGTAAGAGAGAAACTGCTGGTGAGTGTTGACGCCATAGAGCGTAACAGTCCTGTATAGTATTCTGGGCTGCGTTCGAAAATGCGGCCGGGCGTGGATTGGTAACGGGCAGATCCGTACTCAACTAGGAAACGTTCAATGGTTGGCGCAAAGATGGTGAAGATGACGAGTCCGGTGATTAAAATTAAGGCAATGACCCACATAATTTTTACGCATCGTTGCCATGCCCGAGTCTTGCGAACAGCTAGAAAATAATCAAAACCATATACTGCGACCATCGCGAGCGCGAAGACGATAAGCATTGTCCATTTCCAGGGCATCCGGAACCATTGGAGTACGGGCAGTCGATGAATAAGCCAATAGAGTGGCGAATGTTTTACCGCAATAAGAAACGCGCCCAGTGCTAAGCCTTGGAAAAACCGTAGAAATGGAGGAGAGGAGTCGCGGGGGATAAAAAGGGAAGCAAGTACGAAAAGAAGAGGCAGTGTGCCAATATATAACATAAAATCATCACCCGCGTAGCCGAGAGAAATAAAGGGCAATAGATTTCCATACAGGACATCCATGCGAGGATGAATGAATCGCAGAAGAAACGAGGAATCCACTGGCATCACAGATGCTTCTTCAATAGAAAAACCGTCGAAACGTTGTGAAAGCGATATGAAACGGACGACGGATAAAAACCAAGGGGCAAGCACCAGGACGCTTAAGATAATCGCCAGGCTAAGGCGGAGTAGTGGTTGCCAGCGACCAGTAGGAGCGGGATGGCGCCAATTAAGATAGAGAGCCCACGCACTCACACCCACGAGCGTGTACACAGTAATTTCCGGGAAACCACCAAACCACCCATAGGCGGTGAGGATAAATAAAAATCCACTCCAAAGCCAAGGTCGTGTGGCGTGGAAGATATTATACGTGCAAAGGAACGCAAGCGGTAAAAAGGGCATCAACAAAGAAAAGTCCGCAACATCCATCCAGCGAATCATGAAGCCGCTGAAGCCGTAACTGATGGCGCCGATGAGGCTACCAGTACGGCTACGATTGAGCGTTCGACTCAACCAATAAAAACTCAAGCCATTAATAATAAAGAAAATAAAGGTAAGAAAATTATTTGCGGCAATAGGTGAAAATATCTGGAGCGCGATATAAATGAAGGGGTTAAGGAATGCGTCAAAGGCAATGTCAATTGGATAGCCGGATAGATATTGCGGCCACCAATGTGGCAATATTCCGAGGTCCTGCGTAAAATGCTGCATCACCGAAAAATATATGTAATGGTACAGCCCAATAAATTTTGGCGGGAATAATTCGTGTCCAGAAAGAATCGGCCAGAGAATAAGCGTAGTTGCCGTTGCAAGAATAGAGGTAATCACTAATGCCGTTTTCCAACAGGATTGAGTGATATGAGTAATCCAAGAATCTAAAGTTTTCATTTGAGTGAAGAAAGATATTTAGTTACTAGAAGATCCGCAATCGGTTCGGCACCTTGATACCGTTTTTCCGAATCTTGTTCCTGTTCCCATAAGTAAGGAAGGTCAACCACGACGGATTCTTCGAGAAGGGCCTGAACAAAGATCTCGAGCTCCGTTTCGTTATGAGTAAAGTTTTCTAACTGTTCTTTCACCAAGAACGGTAGTTGATCTATCTGTACGCATTTTTTTACCATCGAAAGGGCATTGTAAAACTGCTCTCCAAAATTGATCACTGGTTTTTTAAGGAAGATGCCTTCCCAACCTGCGGTACTCGTAAGAGTAAAAATTAATTTTGTGTGTGGGAGTACCGCGAAACTTGGAATTGCCGGATGAATCAATTTCACGTTCGGAATTTTTTTCAATTCTTGGTAATACTCCCGAGGCCGATATTGGACCATTTGAGGATGTTCTTTCACATAGAGTTTAAAGTGGAGCGGTAGAGAGCGGGCGATTTGCCGAACCAAATTTAATTGATTGGCGTAAAATGGCGCATGGAGCAAGCTGGAAATTTCTGGTTCGTATTGGAGCGCGTAAAAAGCAAAATCTTCTTGGGGGGTAAAAGAGTCGTATAAGTCATTCGTCCCGCGAAGATTACGCAATTTTCGTTTGACCCGATCCACAAGGTAATACCAGGGGCTGATATAGGAATAATCGTGGCGATCGATTTCTGTGAAATAACGATAGACATAACGGCCATAAAATTGCGCCCAGAGCCAAAAATTACGTGGTGTCAAAAATTTAAATTGCCGCCAACGACTCATTGCTTGATTTTTGGGGTCTATGCCCGCGTAATAAGGCTGCGGTTTTTCCCGAAATTCTTTTAAGTATGTCCGAGCTTCGGCGCAACGTTCTTGATTGTGCACAGAAAGAATGGCCTGTGCTTTTGCTTCAACCGAAGTAAAGCGATCATAGCGTCCACTTACGACTGTTCGATTGCGAATATACGCCGGTAAAATAGCAATGGTTTGAATGCCCTTTTTCTTTGCAATTTCATACAGGAGCATAGTCGTAACCGCGCCAATCACTGAATAAATCAACACATCCGGTTTTTCTTTCTCTAAAAATTCAATCACTGCTTTGGCTTTGACCTGAATAATTCGCATGATTTCTTCGTGAGTAAATGGCGGAGTATTATACGGATATTCACGAATCATTTGATTAAACATCAATACTCGATCGACTGCGGCGTAAGGCCAAAGATTAGGTATCCCATATTCTTTCTCCAGCCATTGAAGGTACGTGAGGTCTAATTTTTCTTGCCTATACAGCGGATGGATATCTTCGTCTAAGACCAAGGAGTGATAGTTGATATCCTTTTGGGATTTTAGAAAGTTATAACTAGTGCGTAAAAATACGAACGCGGAAAAATTATTAAATTTATATTTATGTTTCAATTGAAGAGCAATAGCATGGCCTACGTACGTGAAGCTTCGCTGGGAAATAAAAGAAATTTTCATAGATTGTCGGGGGATGGGATATAGATTATGATACTATAATTAATGCTTACTATCGGTCAATTGAGGTAGTACTTAATGTAACTAGCTTACGTATATGATAGTTTTGGGAATCAACGAAGATCACAATGCAACCGCCGCCCTTGTCAAAGACGGCCGCGTTCTTTATTGCGCTTCGGAAGAGCGAATTACGCGCGTAAAAAATGATATTGGATATCCTTATCAAACGATTGAGGAAGCATTACAGCAGACCGGCATTACCCGAGGAGAAATTGATTACGTTGTGTACACGGCGGAAATAACTGATGCAATTTCAATCAAAGTAAAACGCATTACAAAATTTAAAATTTCTGATTATGTGAGTGAGATGTATGAGCATTGGAAACCAGTGTTGATTGATCATGCTAAGCCATATTTTTGGGATCGGATTTTAAAAGACCCGCGCTTTGAAGATCCAAAAACTGAATACTACGATTTCGGGTTTATGAAAACCACTCTCGTGGAGCAGTGGAATGATGAATTTAAAAAAGCTCGCGTGGACGTAGTAGTAAAGCAGTTGGGTATTGCGCCAGAAAAAGTCTTGTTTAAATATCATCACGAATGCCACGCCGCCTATGCTTATTTTGCTTCACCCATTGATCGTTCTAAAAAAACTGCGGTTGTCGTAGCAGATGGTTGGGGAGATGGAGCTAATGGCTCTATTTATGTAGGTGAGAATAATAAAATCACTAAAATTCACTCCACCGCACTCTGTAACTTAGCTCGAGTGTATCGATATATGACTTTATTGTTGGGTATGCGGCCGTTTGAGCACGAATACAAAGTAATGGGCTTAGCGCCCTATGCGCATGAGTACTTAGTAAAACCAGCGCTCGAGATATTTCGGAATACCTTGGTGGTAGATGGCATTGATTTTAAGTGGAAAGAAAAACCTTCAGATTTGTATTTTTATTTTCGGGACCGTTTGGAGGGGATGCGCTTTGATGGTATTGCTGGCGCATTGCAGCAATGGTTGGATGAAATGGTGGTGCAATGGGTGAAAAATATTATGGAACATTTGAAAGTTGATCAGGTGGTATTCAGCGGTGGACTTTCTATGAATGTAAAAGCGAATAAGGCCATTGCGGAAATTTCCGAACTGAAAGATTTTTTTGTGCCGCCGAGTGGCGGTGATGAGTCGGCGACCATCGGCGCGGCGTATGCCGTATTCCAAGACCAGGGGATTGCTTCATCACCATTTGAGAACGCGTATTTTGGTTATGCCATTACTGATGCGGAAGTCACCGCATTAGTGACAAAATATAATCTGCGTGAGCAGTACGAAGTACAAGAAAATATTGCGGCGCAGAACATTGCCGATTTATTGTCGAAGGGGAAAGTGATTGCTCGTTGCGTTGATCGTATGGAATTCGGAGCACGGGCGCTCGGCAACCGTTCTATTCTTTGTGACCCGCAAAAATATGAAAATATCCGACTGATTAATGAGAAAATAAAATTCCGGGATTTTTGGATGCCATTTACTCCTTCGATGCTAGATTATCGGGCAAAGGACTATTTAATTAATCCAAAGGGATTGCACGCGCCATTTATGAGTATCGCTTTTGCGACGACCGCGTTAGGTCAGGAGCATTTAAAGGCGGCAATTCATCCGCATGACCAAACTGTTCGTCCGCAAGTATTGACCAAAGAAGCAAATCCAGCGTATTACGAACTGATCCAAGCATTTGAGAAAAAAACTGGCGTAGGGGCGCTTTTGAATACTTCTTTGAATTTGCATGGTTTGCCAATTGTCCGCAATGCCGAAGATGCGTATTATACGCTGCTGAACTCTGGATTGGATGGATTGGTGCTCAACACTACTCTGATTTTAAAGAAGTAAGTAACTGTGCATATGTTCCAAGAGTTGTAACTCGTATGAAGAACATCCGGGTTATCGCGCAATTGAATATCAAGGGTCCGAATGTGGTCAAGCCAGTGCATACGGAAGCGTTGCGGATTGTCGGCGATCCGAAAGCTTTGGCATTGAAATATTACCAGCAAGGCGCGGACGAATTAGTTTATTTAGATATTGTGGCCAGTCTGTATCAGCGGAGTTTTGATTTTGAGCTTTTGAAATCCGTAGCCAAAGATATTTTTATTCCGATTACGGTCGGCGGCGGTATTCGTTCCGTGCACGATATTAATAATGCGTTGCGCGTGGGCGCGGATAAAGTCGCGATCAATACTTTTGCGATTCATCATCCGGAATTTATTACCGAAGCCGCGCACGAGTTTGGGTCGCAATGCATTGTGCTGTATATAGAAGCGAAGAAAACCGCGCCGGAGAAATGGGAAGTCTACACCGATGGCGGGCGGGAACCGAGCCAAGTGAACGCGGTGGAATGGGCGCGACAGGCGATTGACCGCGGCGTCGGGGAAATTTTATTGACGTCCATTGATCAAGATGGCACTCGGCGAGGCTATGACGCGGAGTTGGTGTCGGCGATTACTACTTTTGCAACGGTGCCCGTAATTGTCCACGGTGGCGCGGGTTCCTTAGGGTCAGTAAAAAAAATAATTCTGGAAAGCAAGGCAGATGCAATTTCCGCTGCTTCGATTTTTCATTATGATGAATTGTCGATTCCGGAACTGAAAAAATATTTATCGTCTCAAGGAATTAACGTACGATTATGAAATCGATTGCTATTATTGATTACGGAGTGGGAAATTTATACAGCGTGGAAAAAGCCCTGCGTTGTTTTACTGATGAAGTAATCATTACGGAAGAAGCGAAAGATATTGCGAACGCCGGAGCCTTAGTGCTTCCCGGAGTCGGTTCTTTTGAAGCGGGTATGCATGGCCTCAAAATCAGAAATCTGATAGAACCGGTTCAGCAATTCGCTCGGAGCGGCAAACCGCTTTTGGGTATTTGCTTGGGCGCGCAGATTCTTTTAAGTAAAGGATATGAGTTTGGCGAATTTGACGGCCTCGGACTTATCCCCGGAAAAGTAGTAAAATTTCCTACCTTGCCCGCCGAAGCAAAAATTCCGCATATTGGTTGGAATCAGATTACGAAAGCTCCGGCCAGTAATTGGAACGCGAGTCTTCTTCACGATATTCCCGAACAGTCTCATACTTACTTTGTGCATTCTTATGTATTAGTTCCGGATGATCCGACGCATCAATTTACTTTGACGACGTACGGCGGCTATGAATTTTGTTCGGCAGTACGAAAGGATAACGTATACGGTACGCAGTTTCATCCAGAAAAAAGCGGGGAAGTCGGTTTGAAAATTATTGAAAATTTCATTAAGCTTATTCCATAACTATGGCGAAAATACTCGATCAACAACTCGCGGAACAAAACCAAGAAATTAAATTTTGCACTCGATGTGTAGTCTCAAATCAGCGGCCGCGGCTTACGTTTGATAAAGATGGTGTATGTGCTGCGTGCCAGTACGCGTATATGAAGCACCATACAATTGATTGGGAAAAACGCGGCAAGGAATTAAAGGCCTTATGCGACCAGTATCGTTCCAAAGATGGGAGTTATGACGTAGTCGTGCCGGGTAGCGGCGGGAAGGACAGCGCGTATACTGCTCATGTATTGAAGACTGAATACGGCATGCATCCGCTCTGCGTGACGTGGGCGCCGTTTAAATATACGGATATTGGCCGGAAAAATTTTGAGGATTTCGTGCAATCCGGTTTTGACGTACTGGAATTTTTTCAAAATGGAGTTTTGCATCGCAAGTTGGCTCGGGTTGCGTTTGAACTTAAAGGCGATGCGTGGGAGCCATTTACCTTTGGCCAAAAAGCGTTTGCGTTTCAAGTCGCCTTGAAATTCAGAATCCCGCTTATTTTTTACGGAGAAAACGGAGAAGTAGAATATGGCGGCTCCATGCAGAACGCGGATAAGCCCTACGAATCCGTTGCCGATTGGGAGAAATTATATTTCAAAGGCGCGGGCGTGGATGCGTTGATTAAATCCGGATTAGAAATGGGAATTTTTAAAAAGGAAGAGATTGAGCCGAAGACATTTGATTTGTATAGAACTCCGCCATTAGATGAAATTGAAAAACTGGGGGCGCAAATGCATTGGATTTCCTATTACAAAAAATGGGTGCCACAGGAAAATTTTTATTACTCCCAAAAAAATACCGGTTTTACTGCCAATCCCGATGGCCGTTCCGAGGGGACTTACTCGAAATATGCGAGCTTAGATGATCGCACGGATGGCTTTCATTTTTATTTAGCATTTATTAAATTCGGCATTGGCCGGGCGACTTCGGACGCGGCGCACGAAATTCGCGATGGCCATATTACCCGCGAAGAAGGGGTGGCGTTGGTTCGCCGCTACGATGGAGAATTTCCAAAGAAACACTTTAAAGAATTTTTGGATTACTTAGGCATCACCGAAGAGCATTTTTGGGCAATTACTGATGCGTATCGCCGGCCGCACATTTGGGACAAAATAAATGGGGAATGGAAATTAAAGAAACAAGTTTCATGAAGGAAAAGATTTTAGCAATTATTCCCGCGCGAGCTGGTTCGAAGCGAATCCCGGGCAAAAATTTTAAATCCTTTTTAGGTAAGCCACTGGTTGCGTACACGATTGAACAAGCGAAGCAATGCAAGCTCATTGATCGAGTCATTGTAGATACGGACTCTCCAGAAATTGCCGCCATCGCCAAAGAATGCGGCGCGGAAGTGCCGTTTTTGCGGCCGCCAGAACTCGCGGGCGATACTGCAAAAGTGATTGACGCCATTTTCCATCTTCTAAAACGTTTGAAAGAAGAGGAGCAGTACGAACCAACGCACGTGATGATTTTACAGACGACATCGCCGCTTCGGGAGATTCAAGACATCGAAGATTGCTGGGATTTAATGCGGCGCACGGATGCGACAACTGTGCTCACCGTCTGTCCGACCCACCCGCGGCTGTATTATATGGATGAAAATAAAAATATTATTTTAGCCAATGGTTCGGAACAGCAATCCACGAATATGCAGGCGTGGCGCTCCGCCTATATTTTAAACGGCTGTTTTGTCTATATTGTAAAAACCGACGCGCTGTTACAAGAAAAAGTGATTATCACCAAAAATACCAAAGCCGTGGTCTGCGAAAAATGGCGGTCGGTGGATTTAGATGAGCCGGAAGATTGGGCGCTCGCTGAGCTTTTATATCAGCATCGAAAAGATCTTGGCCGGGCAATCAAAAATATTAAATAATATGAAAATCGGTATTATCGGTTTTGGGTCTATTGGGCAACGGCATTACAATAATCTGCAAACTCATCAGCTCGACGTTGTGGTACTTTCGAGCCGCGCGGATGTTGAAATTTCTCATCAAGTGAAAGATTGGAAATCTTTTGTAACCGCCGGGCCATACGATACTATTTTTATTACTAACGAAACCGCGAAGCATCTGGAAACGATTAAAAAGTGCATTGCACTCAAACCTAAGGCGCTGTTTATCGAAAAACCTTTGTCGCATTCTACAAAGGGAGTTGAAGTACTTGTGCGACAATTGAAGCAGAAAAAGATCAGCGCGTGGGTGGGGTACAATCTCCAGTTTTTCGCGCCCCTCGTGAAAGTGAAAGAACTTTTGCAAGAAAAGAAAATCGGTGCAGTTTATTATATGCGGGTGGCAGTGGGTCAAGATTTGCGCGGCTGGCGGAAGCGGGATTATCGAGAGGGATATTCCGCGCAGAAGAAATTAGGCGGTGGAGTTGTTGCGGATTTAGTTCATGATCTCAATTATCCCGCGTGGCTTTTGGATGAACCACTGAAGCCAGTCGCCGCGTTTGTCAAAAAACTTTCTCCGCTCAAAATCGACGTGGAAGATTATGCAGAAAGCGTGTTTGTTTCCAAGAAGCGCAATGTCGGAGTTTCTGTGCATCAGGATTATCTGCGGATTCCAGGAAAGCGTTCTCTGGAAGTGGTTGGTGAAACAGGGACGATTATATGGGATTCGATTAGTAATGTGGTTGCTTTGGAATCACCGACTGGTTTTGTCTGGTCAGAAACATTGAACGAAGATCGGAATATAATGTACCAAAAAGAAATCGCGTTCTTTTTAGACAAAGTGAAAGGAGGAAAATGGTTTTCTAATCTGGAAGAGGCGATTACAGATTTAAAAAATATTGAATTTATAAAGAAATATGCTAAAAAATAATCTTCGATTTTTAATTATCGGCCTCGGTTCCATGGGGAAGCGGCGCATCCGTAATTTGAAAGTTCACAAACAGGAACAGGTGATTGGTTTTGATTTTTCTGAAGCGCGGCGAAAAGAAGTAGAAAAAGAATACGGTATTACCACAATTGCCGATTTGAAAAAACTGGATCCAAAATCTTACGATGCAATTATTATTTCCACGCCGCCAAATCAGCATGGCGAATATATTCGGTTCGCGCTGAAGCAAAAAAAGCATTTTTTTACCGAAGTAACTACCAGTGATGATGGATATAAAGAAGCGATTCGGGATAAATCTAAAATAGTCAAAGCGCCTTCCCACACCTTCCGTTATTTTTTGCCGATCAAGATGGTGAAGGACGTGATGGATTCCGGAAAAATTGGCACGCCGCTCGCGTTCCAATATCATATGGGACAATATCTTCCGGATTGGCATCCCTGGGAAGATTATCGCAAAGTTTATTTTTCTAAAAAAGACACCGGCGCGTGCCGAGAGATGTTGCCTTTTGAATTGATTTGGCTCACGTGGCTTTTGCAATCGCCAGTACAGGAAGTGTCTGGCTACATTACCAAAGTTTCTGATTTAGATATGCCGGCGGATGATATAATCGCGGCGAATTTGAAATTTAAAAATGGCGTATTAGGAAATCTTATTATTGATGTAATCGCCAGAAAACCATTTCGAACTTTGAAAGTTCTCGGCACCGAGGGAGTGCTGGAATGGCAGTGGTTGCAGGCCTTGATTAAAGTTCATAAAGCCGGTGTTGCCGACCCGGAACTGATTGAAGTTCCTAAAGGTAATCCGCACAAGGGCTATCTTGCGGCGGAAGAAATGTATATTGATGAAATCGGGGCGTTTCTGGATGCAATCCATGGCAAAAGACCATTTCCTTATAGTTTCAAAGAGGATTTGCAAAATTTGAAAGCATTGTATAGCCTAGAAAAAGCATCCAAGACTAAGAAATATCAAAAGATATGAAAGATATACTGATTCAAGGCAGAAAAATTAACTACGGACTCAAACCATTTGTCATTGCTGAAGGCGGCGTGAATCATAATGGCGATTTGCAGTTGGCGCTTGATTTGATTGACGCCGCGGCGTTTGCCGGTGCGGATGCAATCAAGTTCCAAACCTTTCGCGCCGAGCAAGTGGTGACCATCTCCGGCGAGATGGCGGACTATCAGAAAAAAAATCTCGGCAAGGTAGAGAGTCAAATCGAAATGCTCCGTAAGCTGGAGTTGAAAGAACGTTATTATCCAGCGCTGATTCAGCGGGCTAAAGAGCGGAAGATTATTTTCCTCTCCACGCCGCATGGCGGTTTTGAATCCGTGGATCTTTTGCAAAAGCTGAAAATTCCGGCGTTCAAATTCGGTTCTGGCGATCTCACTAATCTGCCGCTCTTGGAATACACAGCGAAGCTCAAAAAACCGATTATCATCAGCACGGGTATGAGCGTGATGGAAGAAGTGCAAGAAGCAGTGCAGGTCATCAAAAAAGCCGGCAATCATCAAATCGTCGTGCTTCATTGCACCACGAATTATCCTTGTCAGCCGCAGGAGGTGAATCTGCAGGTAATGCAGACCTTCATGAAAGAATTAGGTGTGTTGGTTGGTTATTCTGACCATACGCTCGGTTCGCAGACTTCGGTGATGGCAACCACGCTGGGTGCGTGCATGATCGAGAAACATTTCACGCTCGATAAAACCATGCCGGGCCCGGATCAAGTGGCTTCAATGGAGCCGCTGGAACTCAAGGAGATGATCCAGCAGATGGCCAAAGCCCAAGTCATTCTTGGTTCTGCCAATAAGCAAGTCGTACAATGCGAAGTGCAATATATGTCAGTGGCGCGGAAAAGCTTGGTGGCGTGGAAACGGATTCGCAAGGGTCAGAAATTTACCCGAGAGAATTTGACCATTAAACGCCCGGGCACAGGTATTCTGCCGAAGCATTTCAATGAAGTGCTGGGCACAACCGCGACGCAAGACATTCTGCCGGATACGTTAATTACCAAAGAGATGTATAAAGCCTAAAAAGGAAAAGAGCTCTGATGGGATGTCAGAGCTCTTTTTTTGTTGCGGGCGGCTATCGTTTGTAGCCGATCAGGACGACTCCGGCCAGCGTCAGGAGTAATCCGAGGAAGTGGTAGGGATCAGCCGTGGAGGGGTTAAAGTATTTCGGGAAGAGCGCCGCAAGCACTATCGTCAGGAAAAAGACGAATACGCTCGCGCTTCCAGCGATGGCAATCGGCAAGCCCGGGTTGGGCGCTTTATTGACTGCCATAAACACCAACGTGTTTGCAACAGCTCCGAAAAGAATTCCAGTCAGTACAATCGCAAATTGCGGCGCGCCGAACTGGAAGTCTGATGGCGTTGCGAATTTTGCAGAGAGCAAAAATACCGGAATCCCGATAAGCATTCCAATAAAGTACCAGAAAATAAAGATATGCGCCGGTACTTGGAAATTCTTCGCAAAAAAACCAATCGCAATCCACGCGGGGATTACAATCGCAAGTCCTAGCGTTGCTTGAGTTGACCAGCTGGCATTGAATGGATTGGGCATAATACCTCCTAAGATAGCATATACAATCGCTTTAATGAACCAACTCTAAGGTAGAGATTATTAAATTATTTGTCAATAAAAAACAGGGCAGCTTTGTGAGCTGCCCTATGAGGAGTGTACTTATTTTTCTGTCCATTCCGGGTCCCAAAGCGCTCGTGTATATCCGCAATCTGCGACAAGTTCTTGGCCGGTAATGGCACTGCTTTTTTCGGATAGGAGGAACAGTACTGCGTTGGCAATCTCTTTCGGTTCCGCGCTTCGGCCCAGCGGTGTCCGCTTTTCGAAGCGTTGCAAGATGAGTTTCGATTTGTCATCTGTGTACTGAGCTTTGTTGCGTTCGGTGTTCACGTTGCCGGGCGTAACCATGTTGACACGAATGCCTTTTGGCGCGAGTGTCGTTGCGTAGGCAATGGTCATTGCGTGAAGTGCGCCTTTAGCAGCAGCGTATAAGACTACGTCTGGTGCGGCCATGATTGTCTCGATTGATCCGATATTCACGATTGCACTGCCGTGCTTCATCAGCGGATAGCAGAGTTCGGTGAGTACGAGCGCGGTTTGTGTATGTGCGTGCATCATCTTATGGAAGCTTTCCACGCTTCTGCCGCCATGAGCAACGTCGTTTCCAAGGAGACCGGCATTGTTGACTAATCCATCGAAAGAGCCAAGATTTTTAATGATCTTCGCCGTTTCGACTTTGTCAGCCGCATCGCATTGGGAAAACGCGTATTGATTGCTTCTATCGGATAAGTCATGTTCACGCAACGTATCTTCTAATTCAGAAAATCCTATTGGCTGAATATCGATTCCAATAGGATAGGCACCTACTCTAAGCAGTTGCACGAAGATGCTGGATCCAATCCCACTTGCTGCGCCAGAAACGATAATACGTTTTCCTTTCATGTTTAATCACCCCTTATTTTTACTAATTTAAAGAACGATGTGATTTTAAAACAAAAATTACAATAAGTCAATTCCAAGATAAATTTTTGACAGAATTAAGATTTTCCATTAAAATCATTGCAGTTCGTTATACAATCTGATATTCTGGAGGTACTTTATGACAAATCCTAAAAGGAAAATTGCTTACGTTTCAGGTACGCGTGCTGACTTTGGGTTGATGACATCTATCTTAAGGGCGATTGATAAGAGTGAAAAACTAGACTTGCAGGTGTATGCAACCGGGATTCACTTAATGCCCAGCCGTGGCAATACCGTCCAAGAGGTGGAAAGAGAATTTCCAACTGCCCAGCGAATTGAAGCCGTGTTTGAAGGCGATGAGCGAATTCATATGGGTAGATTCACCGGTGAATTCTTGAAAAAGTTAGTGGCAGTGTTCGAACACAATCGTCCGGATTTTGTATTGACGCTCGGCGATCGCGCGGAAATGCTCTGCACCGCAGTTGCGTGTCTGTATCTGGGTATTCCAACCGGACAAGTCCACGGCGGTGAAAAGACTTTCACCGTTGACGAAATCGCGCGGCATGCGATTACCAAGTTGTCACATATTCATTTTGCGGCGACGGAAGAATCAGCCGAGCGCATCCGCAAGTTGGGAGAAGACCCAAAGCGGATTCACGTTGTTGGTGCGCCGTCGTTGGACACAATCCTCAACGCTCCGTTGCCCACGCGGGAAGCAATGTGCTCAAGTCTGAATCTGGATCCGAAAATGCAATTCATCTTGCTTTCGCAACATCCAGTCAGCGAAGACTATGAGCAAGCCGGAGCGCAAATGGAAGAAACGATTGCCGCAGTAAAGACCTTTAATCTGCCGGTGGTCGTGAATTATCCTCACGCCGATGCGGGCGGGCAAAGGATTATTGATGTGATCAATAAGGAAAAAGATAATCCTTTGTTTCGCATCCGTCCCAGTTTCAAGTATGAAGAATTTCTTACCTTGGAACGGGAAGCGGCAGTGTGGATTGGCAACAGCAGTGGCGCAATGATTGAGTCTTCTTCGTTTCGGACGCCAGTCGTTAATATTGGCCCTCGCCAGCAAGGGAGGCAGCATGGCGATAATCTAATTGATGTCGGCTACGACAGGGAAGAAATTCGAAAGGCAATCGAGAAATCTCTGAATGATCCGGTATACAAAGACCATCTTTCAAAGATTCAGAATCCTTGGGGAGACGGCAAAACCGGTCCGCGGGTAGCAAAACTGCTTGAGGATCTGGTGATTGACAAAAACCTGATGATGAAGCAAATTACTTATTAAGGAGGAATAATTATGTCTGATCGTTTCGATAAGTGGCAGCCGCCAGTAATAGAACACGGAAAACTTACCCAATGGAATTGGGTGGTCTTTCGTCCGGAGAACTTCAAGATGGGTAGAAAAGTGGACATTGGAGCGTTCACGGTCATTGCCGCTCATTACGGAGTAACGCTGGAAGATGACGTGCAAATTGGCGGTGGATGCAAAGTCTATTCTTTCTCCACCATCGATGACAAACAAGGCCCGATTGTGATGAAGCGCGGCGCGTGTCTTGGAGCGAATAGCGTGCTGTTGCCGGGTGTCACCATTGGCGAAAACTCCATCGTGGGCGCGCTCAGCTTGGTTACGAAAGATATCCCACCCAATGAAGTCTGGGGTGGCGTGCCAGCGAAGTGTTTGTGCTCGCTCGCGGAATATCAGAAAAAGCTGGAAAAACGGAAAGCGGAACGAAAACAATAAAAACAAATCAAGTAAATCATCCAGTGGCCTAAAAACCACTGGATTTTTTATAGAGTTATATAGAATATACTATGAAGACACTCAAAGTAATTTGCGAAATATCCAATAAACATTGCCATTTGCGGGAAGAAACATTAAAGAAATTCTTGCCAAAAGTTACTAAGTTGCGGGATGTATCCCAGCCCGGGCAATGGGTGAGTAATGAGTATTTTAATGACGGTACGGAAAAATTTCGGGTGATTTTGCCGGCGCGGAGCGAAGACCAGTTTGAATTATCTTTAACGGATTGGATTCGGCGTTTTGGCCGAGACAAAGAACCGCTGTGGAAGCGCAATAAAGAAGCGGGGTACGTCGTCACTTTGCGTCATCTGCATATTTCCACAACGCAAGCAAAGGAACTCGGATTAAAAGACGGCGATTATGTGGCAATCCGAAACAATGGCATCCGCACCGGCACATTGGAAAAAGTGCTCGTGCGAGTTGCGGAAAATTTTGATTTGCGAGTACACTTAGATACTGACGAGGCCAATGCTTTGTATATAAAGAACGGCGATATCATAGACCTACTTATATGACAGAGAAGAAATATCCGATTGCAAAACCACATATTGGCAAAGCTGAAGAAGATTTAGTTCTGGAAGTTTTGCGTTCCGGAATTTTAAGCATTGGGCCGAAAATTCAAGAATTTGAAAAATTATTTGCCGCCTATGTCGGAGCGCAATATGCCTGCGCGGTTAGTAGCGGTACTGCCGGATTGCATATGGCAATGATTGCGGCGGGGATTGGGGAGGGAGACGAAGTGATTACCAGCCCGTTTTCTTTCATCGCGTCTTCGAATTGCATCTTGTACGTTGGCGCTAAGCCGGTTTTTGTGGATGTCGATCCGAAAACCTATAATATGAATCCGGCATTGATCGAAGAAAAAATCACTAAAAAAACCAAAGCGATTTTGGTGGTGCATATTTTTGGCCAAGCGGCGGATATGGATCCGATTATGGCGCTGGCTAAAAAATATAATCTGAAGGTAATTGAAGATGCCTGCGAAAGTTTGGGAGCGAGTTATAAAGGAAAGAATGTCGGCACCTTTAGCGAAGCCGCGGTCTTTGCGTTTTACGCGAATAAACAAATGACCACGGGTGAGGGCGGAATGATTGTGACGAATCATGCGGAACACGACAAACTTTTCCGGAGTCTGCGTAATCAAGGCCGGAGCGATAATATGCAGTGGTTGGATCATCAACGGCTTGGCTATAACTATCGGATGGATGAATTGAGTGCGGCGCTTGGCGTGGCGCAAGTGCAGAAGCTGGATTTCTTGATTGGCGAAAAACGGAAGATTGCTAATTGGTATAACGAGTGTTTCAGCGCTCATCCGGACAGAGTACAAATTCCCTATGTGGCGCCAGAGAACATTCATAGCTGGTTTGTCTATACGGTATTATTGCAGAATAAAAATTTGAAACGAGACGAGGTGATTCTGAAGCTCGTCGAGCAAGGCGTGAGCGCAAAACCGTATCTTCCCTCGATCCATTTGTTCAGTTTTTATCGGGAAAAATTCGGCTATAAAGAAGGTGACTTTCCAGTCTCAGAATCGGTTAGTAATAGATCTATCGCCTTGCCATTCTATATCGGGCTGGAACAGTCGGATGTGGCGGAAATCTGTCGCCGATTTTTGGAGGTAGTGAAATAATCCAATGGAAAATTTATTTAAAGATAAAACAATTTTAGTGACTGGCGGTACCGGTTCCATTGGTTCCGAAATCGTTCGTCAGCTTTTGCAATTCGAACCGCGCGCGATTCGGATTTTGGCGCGCCACGAAGATCGGCATTATTCCGTGATGCAAGAATTAGGCGTGAATCATCCGCGATTGCGATTCATTATTGGCGATGTACGAGACAAAGATCGTTTGCGCATGGCGATGGAAGGAGTGGATATTGTATTTCACGCCGCGGCGCTCAAGCAAGTGCCGATGTGCGAATATAATCCGTTTGAAGCGGTGAAAACAAATATTCTTGGAACGCAAAATGTGATTGAAGTAGCTCGAGACTTAGGCGTGGATCGGGTCATCGGCATTTCCACTGACAAGGTAGTGGATCCGCAAGGAGTGATGGGAGTTTCCAAATTGATGGCGGAAAAACTTTTTCTTTCCACATATTATTATCGCGGCGATAAACAGACCAAGTTTGCCTGCGTGCGATTTGGCAATGTGTTGGGCAGCCGCGGCAGTGTGTTGCCGGTGTGGAAAAAACAGATTGCGGGCAACGGTGAAATTACTTTGATGGATCCGAAAATGACGCGCTTTTTTATGACTATCCCGCAAGCCGTGCGGCTCGTGTTGGATGCGGCGCATTTAAGCGTTGGCCACGAGATATTTATTTTGAAAATGCCGGCCGCGAAAATGGGCGACCTCGCCAAAGCGGCAGTATCCTATTATGCGCCTCGAGTCGGCAAGAAAACTTCCGCCATTAAAATAAAAGTTGTCGGGAAACGAGAGGGGGATAAAATTCACGAAGCATTGATTGATGATCACGAATTAGGGCATGCGTTGGAAACGAAAACAATGTATATTTTAACGCCGATGCAGCAAGTCTGGAATCAGAAATATCACGAAGTGTATCCGGGCGCGAAAAAAATCAGCGATCGGAAGGCCGCCCTCCTTTCTCATCGTGTGCCGCAACTCTCGCACGCGCAAATCGTCAAATTAATTGATGAAGTGGAACAGCAGTTAGCGCATGAAGTTTAAAGAGGTTACTTCGGATATGTATGAAGCGCATCTTGTCCAAAAGCAGGAATTGACGCCAACGGTGTTGTTGACTCGTTTTGCTCTGGAGGCTGGTCAAAAATTTATTTTTAAAAGTGGGCAGTATATATTACTGAAAATTACCTTGCCAGATGGTCAAGTCGTGGAACGGCCATTTTCAATTGCTTCTTCACCGCATCAGCAACAAGAGATTGAATTGCTGATACGCTTGCAGTCCACGGGGATTGTTTCGGATTTTTTTCGCACTCTACTCCCGGGGACAAAAATCAATTTTTCTGGACCCATGGGCCGGTTTTTATTACAAAGCGAAGTACGCCCGATCCACTTCATTGCGTCCGGAGTAGGAATTGCGCCCTTTCGATCGATGCTGAATGATCTTTTATCGGTACGAAGGGTGGATATCCCCATCCAACTTTCTTTTGTGAAGGAGTCATCGCCTTGGGCTTCGCTGGATGCCGAGTTGGTATCGTGGGTGGAAAAATGCCGGAATTTTGGTTATTCTTATATTCATCCGTCCGGCGATATCGTAGATACGACTGCTGTCTGGGCGCGTATTCTTCTAAACAATCCACGCACTCATGTGTATTTATGCGGGGCCCCCACGTTTGTCGCGGAAGGGAAAGCTTGGCTCTTGCAACAAGGAATTCCTGCTGAAGCGATTTTTCACGAAAACTAACTATGTTTGGTAAAGCCGCTCACCCAATTTTTATAAAACAGTTTGTATCTTCCAGTTCCAAACGATTACTGTCTCGTTTTCGAGGCGTATTATCATTGGGCAATACCTCGTACTATATACATGGTGATCAGGGATTTTTTACTCGGGTGTTTATTTATAATTATTTTCGTTTCATGTGCGATGCGGATATTGCGGCGCGTTGGCGCATTCAGTGCTATGCCCGCAATGGCGCAATCGTGGCAGAATTAGAAGGAGTATTAAAAAGTGATGAAGAAAGTGTCGTAATAGATCTTGCGCAGGTCAAAGGTTTGGATGCGTATGGTGTCTTGCGCGTGTATGTAATTCCAGACGATCCGAATCTGTTTATACCAAATCCGCATGGCAATCTATTTTTCAACGAATATTACATACCCGGTACCTCTGTTGCGATTATGGCGCACAGTCTTCATCCACCAAGAGCTGGGCATGGTCCTATCTATATACGGGAGGCCAGCGGCTTGACGGTACATAAAGGACTTCGGCCATATTTGTTTATCGCGAGCGGCTGCAGTTTCAATCGTATGTGGCATCCAGCCTGCACCAAAGTAAGTTTGACGTTTTTGAATAGGGATGGTCAGGAAAAAAAGATTGCAGTCCCAGCTATGAAACCGATGGCGTGCCAGAAATTGGATTTATTTGCGATGGATCCGGAGATGGCAGGATTTTTGGGTAATCAACCTTTCGCGATTAAAGTTATTGGCGAGCAATTTTTAGCTAAACCATTTATTTTTCTCACCGATGGCAAGACCGCATTAGGCGAACATTTATGATTCCTGCAACGAATACATTACCTAAGCCTTGGCAAGCAATTTTGAAACAGGATCAAAAGTGTTTTTTTTCCAGTTACGTATACCTCGAACCTGGTCTGCGAATGGAATTTCATTATCGCAATATCGGCATTGGAGAGGAAGAGGTAGTGCCGATATTTTTCCATCGTGATGGACGACAGGTAGAAGGAGTCTCATCCCAGCCAATAATATTGCATGCCGGAGAAACGCTTGTACTGGATGCGGGCGCGTTATTAAACGCCGCCGGCTACACCAGTTTTCAGGGGAGTATTATGTGTGTGGTGCATGCCTTTACCTTGGCGCCTGACGAGGATTTAGCGCAACGCGATTTTGTATGCGTGTGGTCATCCGCTAAATCTGGACGGCCAGCCTGCCATATCGGACTTGGTGCTTTGAAAACCCAAAACGTTACGGGACGAAAAGAAAAACAGAGTTATTATATGTTTTGTCCCGTAGTCGTGAGTACGCAAAATATAAAAACAGTCATCCCGATTTTCAATCATTCCACAGAACCGGGCTATGCTGACTCGATCACGTTTCGTCCAGTATTGCACAATCAAAAAGGAGAGGTCTTAACTGGAAAAGAAGTGAGTGCTCCTCCTTTTGGAACTTTTTTAATTGACGTGGACGAGGTTTTTGGAGAAGCGGGAAGGGCATTGTTGTCAAAAACCGATGGCCGAGGAACCGTCACCGCGATTCATTCCGGACACACTTTTGTTTCTTTATTTTTTCATGTCGATCGTCACACGAAAGAGATTGTCTCGGGTACCCATACCAACCCCGCGATCGGTATTCTGTATCCGTATGGGGTACTGCATTACTGGTTTAACCGTCTGGCGGAATACAACCCAATTTTTTATTTCATCTGGTGGCTGAAACATATTCGCTCTTCATCGTTTTTTAGAATTCTGTATCCACCTCGGCCTTTGATGCTCAATTCTCCGTGGCATTACGTACGACAGTCTCGTTGGGTGCTCCAGTTGGAATATCTGACTCGAGCATTTTATTTTTTACTGTGCCGAGGTTTTAAATTGGATATTATTCAAATTTCCGAGGGCACGACACATAATGCCCATGTCATTGAGCATAATTTATGGGCGAATCTTAATTTATTTCATTTCTCCCGCGCTCGCGTAGAACATCTCCTCTATTTACTCGCATTAGTTCCCGCGAATCTCTCGGGCCGAACTTTATGCATTGGTCCGCGCAATGAAGGGGAAACTTTGTTGTTTCGCCGCCATGGCTTTAAAGATGTCATAGGTATTGATTTATTCACGTATAGTCCGGATATTTTGCTCATGGATGTGCATAGTATGAGTTTTCCGGATAATACATTTGATACGATTAATTGCGGTTGGGTACTGACGTATTGTTATGATGTGTCGAAAGCCGCGCGGGAAATTATCCGGGTTTCCAAAGACGGCGCTTTGATTGCGTGTTCTTTTACGGTTCCGCGCCGGACTGATTCGGTGCCATCACAGGGTGCGGCTATGGAACAAGGAGTAAATGGTATTCTCGCTTTATTTGGCGATTCAGTGAAGCATGTATTTTGGCGCGATGACGATGTGCAAACTCCCGGATCGAAAATACACCTTATTTTTCGGATAAAAAAATCTATTCTGTCGGGAACGAAATAACTATGAAAGAGTGTCACTACATTCCCAAAAAAATAATTGAAGAGGTGTTGGCGCAATCATCGCAAAAAGGCAAGCGCCATTTAGAACCACTGAAGTCACTATTCTTAGCCAAGAAAATTCCTTTTGGAATAATGGAGGATATGGAAGTAGAAAGTACTGAATCGGAAGTGCATACCGATGAAGGAGATTTATGGTATTGCCTAGAAGGCGAAGCAGAATTTGTGTATGGTGGGGAATTGGAAAATCCTTTTGAGCGGCCGAATACTCACGGAAAAGAATTAGGCGGTTCTAGCATTAAGGGTGGGACCACGGTCACTTTGAAACCGGGCGACTGGCTTTGGATTCCGGCTGGCCAACCGCATTCTCATCGAGCAGATAAAAAAGCTCGGCTCGTGATTATTAAAATTCCAGACTCAAATTGACATAAGTAGGTAGTTTGTTGTACTTTATCGGTATTCATTCACGTCTTTGTGATTGAAATATAACCGTACTTTGTAAAGGAGGAATAAGAATGAAGACAGCAACTCAACAAGGAGTGGATAAGGGTTCGGTTTTTCAAAGTGTCGGATTCCTGTACTTCCTGGCGGTATCGGCGCTTTCTCGCCTGTATACCCAGGATTCGGAATTCCTCGTGGCGCAAGCCAGTCTTGCGGCCGGAGGTCTGATTGGAAAACGAGTGATGGATCTCGGCGCTGGCCACGGCAGTACCACGCTCGCCATCGCCAAACGCAATCCGAGCACGATCGTATCCGTAGACAAATCGGTGGACTACATTCCGTTTCTGGAGATGCTTTTCCAGTCCGATAAGGACATCGAAGGGTATCTCGAAGCGAATTATGGCGCTCGAAAGGTCTTGGACGATCTCTACGACGCCACAATCGCTTATCTGGAAGGAATGCGCAAGCAATTCCAGGCCACGCGGTTCAGCCGTTTGGGTGGGACATTGCAGTTGATCGAAAAGTCGGCGTTTGATCTCACGGCGAAAGAATGCGATGAGCCGGTGGACGTGATCATCGGCAGTCACTTTTTTCACTGGGTCGTGAATGCTCTGAAGGATCAGTATCTTGCCGAGGGAAAGAGTCCTCTGGAAGCCAGGGATTGCGCGATCAGCGAATCGCTGGAAAGAATCGGGAAGCTCTTGAAGCCCGGCGGGATTCTTGCGTTTTCCACATCGAAAGATTTTGTTGATGTGGATGACAATCCAGAGATGGATCAGTATCTGGAGCAGTACACGGTGACGGCGGAGCCGATGTATGTCCGGATGCATGAGATAAAGAAGCGTTTGGTGCTCAAGAAAAATCCGGCGCTCGAAAGCAAAGTAACCATTCCGGCTCCCAATCATCTGCTCAAGAACAGCGAGATTCCGGCGCTCTTCAGAAGGAGCGGTTTCAATCTCGTACATGTGGACTTGTGGGAAAATCTCACGGATTACGATCCGATTGAGGTGGCTTACACAGCCCTGCAGTTGCACTTGGGCGGTTTGAAAGACGAGGAAATCTCGGCCGAGGATCGGGTGGAGATCGCCAAAAAGGTTCGGAAAGAAATGCGGGAAACTATGATGCAGGGTCAGTGGGAAAATCCCTACATGGGATTTGGCTTCACCTATATCTTTCAGAAAGCCTAAAGGAGGCCTGTCGAATTCAAAAAAACAAAAGAGCCTTACCATTACTGGTAAGGCTTTTTTTATTCACCCCAAAACTGTTTTGGTCGTATCAGAGTTCTATTAGACAATAGAGATTGATTTATTTATACTACACCCCATGTCTTCTAATATAAAAAACGCCCTGCTTTGGGTAGTTCGAGTCGGTTTGTGGATTGTTCCGTTCATTCCTTTATACGTAGCCTCTTCAATGTTTTTTCCGTATATCACGGGGAAAGCATTTTTATTTCGGACAATTGTAGAAATTTGTTTTTTCTCCTGGCTGTTCCTTTGCGTCTTCTATAAAGAATACCGGCCACGGCGCACTGCGCTTTTAATTGCCTTGGGGGTGTGGATTGCAGTGGTTGCGCTTGCAACGCTGAACGGCGTAAATCCCGTGCGTAGTTTTTGGTCTAATTTTGAACGAATGGAAGGGTTGGTGACCTATCTGCATTTGGCGGCGTACTTCTTAGTGCTCGCGCACACTTTTCAAAAACGGGACTGGTCCATATTTGGAAATTTATTTGTTTTGGCCGGAATTTTTGAAGGATTCTATGCGCTTACACAACGCTTTGGTTATAACCCATCTTTGCAAGGTGGATTTCGGGTAGATGGCACGATCGGTAACCCAACCTATCTAGCGGCCTATCTTATTTTTGTCATTGGTTTTGCCTGTTTTATGTGGTTTAGCAATCGAGGCAAACCCATTCAATATTTATATATGGGCGCGGCGTTTTTTTCTCTGCTTATTATTTATTTCACTGCGAGTCGTGGGCCAGTACTCGCTCTCATTATTGGCGGTATTTTAGCCAGTCTTCTGTATTTTTTTCTGGGTTCTTCAGAAACACCACGAGATAAGTTTATTAAAAAGTGCATTTTAGGGAGTCTGGCAGTATTAGTGGTAGTGCCCTTGGGCTTATGGCTCTTGCGGAATACAAATTTCATTCGCACCAATCCAAATTTAGACCGACTTACCTCGCTTTCCTTTCAAGAAAAAACCATCAAGTCCCGTTTTCTGATTTGGAGCATGACCTGGGAAGGCGTAAAGGAGCGGCCGCTCCTAGGCTGGGGACCGGAAAATTATGTGGTGGTATTTTCCAAGTTTTATCGTCCGGAACTGTGGCAACAAGAGCCGTGGTTTGATCGCTCGCACAATATTGTTTTTGATTGGCTCATTCAAGCCGGAATTTTAGGGTTTGCCGCGTATATAAGTATTTTTATCTCTGCCTTGTATTTAGTGTGGCGGAATTACCGACGGCAGAAAATTGGATTAGAAATCGCGATTTTAATTCCCATACTATTTTTGGTATATGTCGCGCAAAACTTTTTCGTCTTTGATAATTTAGCAACCTATATTGGCTTTTTTAGCTTTTTAGCTTTTATTCAATCACTGGAGCGGGAAGGAGAACAAAAATCCGAAACAAAAGCGGGGATAGAAATGAATATCGCGAGTGGCACAAGTACGGGAATCATTGCGTTGATTGCCTTAGGTTTTGTCCTGTATCAAGTCAATTGGAAACCCTTGCAGGCGAATTTAAATTTATTAGAAGCAATCAAAATTCAGAATCAAGATTATCAAGTTGCTTTTAAGGATTACACGGATGCGTTGGCTTTACATACGCTGGGTAGCGGTGAAGTTCGCGAGCAATTAGTACGTTTTGCGATTGGCGTAGGTGGAGCGGCCGGCATCGATGCGAATTTTAAAGATCAGGTCTTGCGCACGGCGATTCAAGAGGCGAAAAACGGCCGAGATGCGAATATCCAAGATCCGCGGGCGCACTTATTCCTCTCGACCATTTTGGGCCGAGTGGGATTGTTGGATGAGGCGTTAAAAGTGGAACAAGACGCGCTTGCGCTCTCGCCAAATAAACAGCAGATTTATTTTGAGATTGCCGATGCGTATCTCCAAAAACAGGATTTTGCGAAAGCAGTGACAGTAGCTCGCCAAGCCTATGATTTAGCGCCAGATTATCATCTCGCGCGAATTAATTTAGCGGCAGCTTATATTATGAATAATCAACAAGCTGCGGCGGATAAAATCCTCAAGGATGGTTTTAAAACCGTGGATGTGGCGGAAAATATCTTGGTTCAGGTGTACTCTTCGAGAAAACAATACGACCGTTTACGAGGTGTGTGGCAGGCATTTGTAAAATCAGATCCCCAGAATCCAGAATATCGGAAGAGTTTAGCGGGCGCGTATCTAATAACGGGAAATAAAACCGGAGCTATTTCAGTTCTGGAACAGGCGGCTAAAGATATACCCTCTTTCAAATCAGAAGCTGAAGGCTATATTCAACAGCTTAGTAAATAAAATTTTTTCTGATTCTCTGTCAAAAGACCCAGTTTGACTTACTGGGTCTTTTTATTGCGTAACAGAGTTATCCACAACCTTTAATTTTCATCTTAGGAATTAAGGTATACTGAAAGGGATTTAATAATAAATCACCGTCGAAAAATTAATAATTAATTAAAGTTTAGTGATCAGTATATGAAAAATAGTTCTCTTAATAGGGGATATCAGTATCTTTCTGTTATCTTATCGGTCGTTTTATCAATTATTACCGTCGCGAGTTTTGCCTCAGGGGCCAGTACAATTAGTACAAATATAAGTACGGGGGGTACTTTAACTGTAAGTGGTCTTGCGAGCTTAAACGCTAACGCGTCGACTACGATATTATCAACAACTGGTAATCTCTTGGTGAATGGTTTTGCAACCACTACCGGATCCAATGGTAATTTTGCAACCGCAGGTACGTTATCGGTAACGGGTATTTCAATCTTTACCGGTGCAGTAGAAGCTTCTTCGACACTCAATATAGATGGGAATTTGACTGTGTTAGGTCGCGCAACCACAACTGCGTCGAATGGTAATTTCGCCATTGCGGGTATGTTCTTGCCTCAAGGAGCGATTAATGCCTCAACGACAGTCAATGTGGATGGAAATTTGACTATTGCCGGACGAGCAACCACAACCGCAGCGAGTGGTAATTTAGTCATTGCGGGTTCATTTGGTTCTGGAACAACGACGCCACAAGGAGGAGAGATTACCGCGACAACACCTGCGGCAACCACGACTCTTTATTTGGCATCCCAGAGTACGACAAAGGGTGCGTGCATTCAGTTACAATCAGCAAGTAATACCCCATATCGTATGTACATTGGTACTGCGGATGTCGCAACTACATCAGGTACGGTTGCTGGTCGTGGAGGTTTAATCGCAGTGTGGGAGTACGGAACTTGTAAGTAATAGAAATTACTGTTCATTAAATTTCTGTCAGATGATTGTTTTAAGCTCCTAGGGATGCTTGAGACAGCTCTAGTCGAGTGATGGAAATTTAATTGATAAATAAAATTCTACTCATGAAAATTTTAAACACATTTCTATTACTCTTGTTTTTTCCAGTGATGACGTTTGCGGCAGCCAATGATGTCACCGTAGGGAAAGGCACCATACTATCAGTCGGTGGATACTCTTTAACGGTCTCTTCAAGAGATTCAATAATGGATTATCTGGTAGTTAATACAGGCAACTTTGATCTTAACGTAAGTAGTGGCGGTGCGTATCTGAACGTTGTTTCTACGGATCGAATCACTTTTACTGTTTCACCAGATACCTACGATAAAGGTACGGAGTGTACCGCGTCTCAATCAAGTTTGACCGTAGAGGTCCCTACGAGCGCAAGTACGACGGTAACCATTACTCCAAAATCTACTACCTGCAGTAATAGTGGCGGAGGAGGTGGTGGTGGTGGGGGGGGGGGAGGCGGCGGGGGAGCACCAGGCAGTACGTCTACTTCTGCTCCAACAACCAATACTTCTTCGATTGCACCTTCAACAGTTGTTCCAGTAGTGACTACAACGGTGCAAACTCAAACGGGGGTCAGTATTTCTTTCGGGACTAAAAATATCGTGTACGGTTCCGAGAATAAAGACGTGACTCAACTTCAGAAATTATTAGCGAAAGATTCCAAGATTTACCCAGAAGGTAAAGTAACTGGTTTCTTTGGTCCAGCAACTCTAAGAGCGGTAAAAGCATTCCAAAAAGCGAATGCCTTGCCAATGACTGGCACAGTGGGCCCGCTGACTAAAGCGAAGTTACAAGAACTCTTTGGCAGTGGTACAACTCAACCTGCTGTTCCGGCACCGACAACAACCAGCACAACCGTAACTCCGGCAACGACTGCTATGCAAGCACAAGTTGACGCATTGCAAAAGCAATTACAGCTTTTGATTCAGCAATTACAGACACTACAGAAGAACTAGAATAAATCTGAAGAGATTAGGTATTATAATACTCCGGACAACCGGAGTATTATAATTTTAGCTTTATAATTTCGTGGAGAATGGTATCTTTTTGGATTTTCAAAAGTCCGAAATAGATGATTACTGCAATAGTCAATGTAACGAAAAGCGGAGTATGGATTTTTTCCAACGGATAGATGGCAAATGTCATCCCGCTACCGGCAATCAAAAGATGCCGCAGATGTCGAGTAATAGAAAAGGGTTGGTACGCGGCTAGTTTTTTCCAAATAAAAGTATTTGCAAGAATTTGCGTGATCAGGGTAGAGAAAGCACAGCCAGCGATGCCCCAAAATGGAATCAGGAGAAAATTAAACAGCACATTTCCCAGCGCGCCGATTAAAGAAAACATAACAAAACGTTTTTGCTGGTTTTGGGATAAGAGCGCGTTACTCACAATCACTGATGGAGAAATAATCAGGACAGTGAGCATCAGAATTTGAAAGGAACTGGTAGCGGGAGCATATTCATTGCCAAAAAGTAAGATGATTAAATGACTGCCGAGCACTAAACTGCCTAGCGCCAGCGGAATCGCGACAAGGAGAGCCGCTGCCAGCGCTTTTTCCAAGATGGATCGGAAACGTTCTTTGTCCTGGGTTAATTGGGAGAAGATTGGGAAAAGACTACTCGCAAAAAGTGAGGCAAAAACATAGAACAATTGCACCGGTTTTTGAGCGGCGGAATAATAGCCGAGTTCCGCCGGAGTTCGGAGCCAGCCCAACATCAGCATATCCGTGTTGATCATAATAGCGCCCAAAAAACTGGCAAAGGCAAACGGCAAAGCATTAGTGAGGAGCGGCATTACCAGGGCGCGATCAAAATTACGGAGAATTCGGAAAAAAGACTCGCGGAGAATAAACAGAGTCAGAAGAAAACCGCCGAGCGTACCAAAAATATAACCGAACAGCAAATGCTGGGGAGTAGGCTCCATCTGGAGAAAATAAAAACCGAACAAGACTACTAAAAGATTAGTGAGTACTTCATTACCGGCTTCCAACTCCATTTTCTGGGTGGCGCGGCTCATGGTGAAACCAAAATTCCGAATGCTGTCGAAAAGCAATAAAAAGATTACCAGCGGCATAAGCATTCTGGCGCTTTCGATATTAGTAAGATATCTGTTACCAAAAAGCAGAAGCAAGATACTCGCGGTGAGCGGAAGAAGTTTGAGAAGGAAAGCGGTGGCAAAATATTTTTCACCGCTGGCCATATCTTTAGCCGATTCTCGAGTGACGATCGCGCTCGTGCCAATGTCGCTGAAAATAAGAAAAAAAGCCACTAGGCCGACGACATAAGAAAAAGCGCCCCATTGTTCGGGTCCGAGCACTCGGGCCGCGTAGATAACCAAAATTGCCCGAAGTAGGCGGCCCACAATTTGGCCGAGGAAAAGCCACACGGTATTTTTCGCGGCCGTTTGTTTAAGCGTCTGATTCTGGAAGAAAAAACGGCTCAGCGAGGCAAACATATTAGACGTGGTTTTGAATGATGAATTTCAGGGTTTTGAGGGCGATCACAAAATCTAAAAACGGGGAATTATTTTTAATATAATACAAGTCATATTGCAGTTTTTGATAAGCATCTTCCTGCGAAGCGGCGTAGCGATAATTAATTTGCGCCCAGCCGGTAATGCCGGGTTTCGCCAAATGCCGGAGTTCATAATAGGGAAGTTGTTTTTTCAACTCTTCAACAAATTCCGGCCGTTCTGGACGAGGTCCGATAAAAGATACTTCACCTTTAAGAATATTGATGAGCTGGGGCAGTTCATCCAAATGCGATCGCCGGAGTAATTGCCCAAACCAGGTGGCGCGCGGATCGCTATGATAGTGTGCCCATTGCGGGCCATTCTGTTCCGCATCCAGCCGCATTGTCCGGAATTTATAAATAGTAAAAGGTACATCGTTCCCGCCGATGCGTATCTGCTGAAAAATCACTGGTCCGCGAGAAGTGAGTTTGATGATCAGGGCAATGCCGAGCGCGAAGGGTGACGTAGCCAGTAAAAAAACCAGTGCGAGTATTCGCTCCAATGGTCCGCGGATAATTTCGTAAATATGATAACGTTGCACCAAATGCTCTAAAAACCATGTTTCTTCCAGTTCTGCGAGCGGCACTTTCCGAAAAATGGATTCGTATAACGTAGTCACACTCACTACTTCAATGCCCAGTACCAGTACTTTATAGATCAGTTTAGCTACCTTTTCATTGCGTTTGAGATGAGTAGGGATAACTAAGGTAGTAATGTGGTGAGTGAGAATAATTTGAGAAAAATGCTCAAATTCTTTGTCGTGAAAACCTTCTTTCATCCAATAACCGATTTCGTAGCCAAGTTGGGGATTTTTTTCGATAACGGCAGTAAGCTCATGAATCGTTTCGTTCGTTCCTACGAGAAGCAAGCGATTGCCGCTACGCGTAGTGCCTACGACGCGGTTGAACAGGTGGCGCCAGAAATAATCCAAAGCGCCAAAGATAAGAATAAGCACCGCGAGACTGGCGCGCGGGGTAATACGGAAAGAAGGCAGGAGATAGAAAAATAATTCCGCGAGGATTGTATTGGCGAGCATGGTATACCAAAACAACTTCTTAAACTCAAAATCATTTTTCAATCTTTTGAAATCATACAAGCCAGCCACATAAAAAATGATAATCCACAAACCGAAGATGATCGTAAACGGTGTAAGGTGGTTTGCAAAAAATTGCTGATAAAAAAGTTGTTGATAGCGCAAGATCAGAGTGAGAATCAGCGCGCAATATAATAAACTGACATCCCCCAGAAGGAGGAGTATGGATCGGATTTTAGAAAACGAGTTCATAGTTGCGTAAGAAGCGATCTCTCAATATAATACTAGATACTATGCAAAAAGAATATTTTTTACCAGCCAGTATCTTGATTGCCGGTGTGTTGGTAGCCGGTGCGGTGATTTATAGTACGGGACTGAAGAATAGCCCCGCGGGGCCTACTCCATCTAACCAGAAAGTGCCGTCCGCGGTTACATTGGAATTAAACAGTGAGGATGTAATTTTAGGCGATCCCAAAGCGCCGGTGACGGTCGTTGCGTATGAGGATTACCAATGCCCATTTTGCGGCCGGTTCTTTTCTCAATCGGAAAATTTAATTAAAGAAAACTTCGTGAAAACCGGTAAGGTAAAAATGGTGTATCGGCATTTTGCGTTCCTTGGTCCGGAGTCCGTGGCGGCGGCGGAAGCAACGGAATGCGCGAAAGATCAGGGTAAATTCTGGGAATATCACGATGCCCTGTATGTCGCAGAAATTAAAGACGGGAAAGAGCATAATGGTAATTTGAATGAAACTTTGTTTAAATCCTTGGCTTCTCAATTAGGTTTAGATACAGCAAAATTCTCGAGTTGCGTTACTTCAAAAAAATATGCGAATAAAGTGCAGAAAGATTATGATCAGGGAGTAGTTTTAGGAGTTTCCGCTACCCCAACAGTCTTCATTAATAGTCAAAAATTTGAAGGAGCTTTGCCGTATAGCCAATTTGAAACTGTGATTAAAGCTTTGTTACAATAAAGCTATGACTAAAACCATTACTATTTATTCGACTCCCACTTGCGTCTATTGCAAGATGGCCAAAGAATTCTTTACCAAGCACAATGTGGAGTATCAGGAATTCAATGTTGCCCAAGATTTAAAAGCGCGACAGGATATGTTTAATAAGTCTCATCAAATGGGCGTACCAGTGATTGATGTTGCCGGAGAGATTTTTGTCGGTTTTAATCGGCCGGATTTAGAAAAAGCTTTAGAGATTAAATAAGATTCTTATCGTTGTATGTACGAACTGATTATCATCGGCGGCGGGCCTGGCGGTGTTGCTGCGGGTATCTATGCAGCCAGAAAAAAAATAAAAGCCGCAGTCATCGCGGAAAGTTTTGGCGGTCAATCATTAGTCTCCACCGATATCCAAAATTGGATTGGCACGCAATCGCTTTCCGGGTTTGATTTGGCACAAAATTTAGAAGCGCATCTCCGCGCGCAACAAGGCATTAATATAGTAGATGGTGATGTAGTCGATAAAATAGAAAAAATCAGCAATGGTTTCCGGTTAATGACTCGAAAAGGCAAGACCTACGAAACGCACACGCTTTTAATTTGTTCCGGTAGTCGGCATCGCAAGTTGGGTGTCAAAGGTGAAAAGGAATTGGATGGCAAAGGGGTAGCCTATTGTTCTACCTGTGACGCGCCGCTCTTTGGTGAAAAGACTGTGGCGGTAGTGGGCGCGGGCAATGCGGGCTTGGAAGCGGTCCGAGATTTATTGATGTACGCGGCAAAAGTCTATATGCTCGTTCGCAGTGAGCGGATTAAAGGTGATGCGATTACATTTGATCGAGTGCAAAAAGATCCGCGCGTGGAAATTTTGTATCAATCGGAAGTTCAGGAAATTTTTGGCACGACTTCGGTGACCAGTTTAAAATATTTGGATAAGACTACAGGAGCAGTTAAGGAATTAAAAGTTGAAGGCGTATTTATCGAAATTGGTTCTGTGCCTAATGTGGAATTTCTGGGAGATTTAGTAGAAAAAACTCCTTACAATGAAGTGGTAGTTAATCATGCGAATCAGCAAACTTCCCAGCCGGGCATCTGGGCGGCGGGTGATGTGACGCTATCTCCGTATCGGCAGAATAATATTTCCGCGGGGGACGCTATCAAAGCAATTTTGAATATTCAAGAATATTTAAATAAAAATCATCGTTTGTAATTAAGTATGGAACCGGAGAGTCAGATACCACAAGGAATCGGCGTTTTTTCACCCCGATTTTTTCTTTATGTCGGTATTCTTTTAACTGGACTGTTTTCTGGCGGTTTGGCGTATGCGCACTGGGGCGCAATCACCGACTGGTTAAGTCAGTCAGAGATTATTAATCCCCAATTCAAATTAACTGCAGTGATTGATCTTGGGGAGAAACAGCCGACCATTGTTGCTCCGTCGCGTAATCGCAAGGTCTCAGTTTCCGTAGCAGTTCAAAAAAGTGAAACTGGATTAATCACCGAAACAGGCGATACGGTTGGAGGTAAAAAATTAAAACAATCGGTGATTGCGCAAACTTCCGCGGCGCTGGTTCAAAAATTTCCTGCCTTGGTTCGGCCACATCAAGGCGTGTTTCCAAATCCGAGTTCGCCGGAAGGAATATATACCGAAGCTTTGAGTGCGCAGGGGTCGTCTTCGGGACAGCAAGAATGCGCTTTTACCAGCAATCAAACTCCCAAGCATCAACCCATATTAATTAATGAAGTGGCGTGGATGGGAACACCGGCAAGCGCGAATAACGAATGGATTGAATTGAAAAACATGAGCAATCTACCGCTCAATCTTGCGGGTTGGCAGTTACGGGATCAAAAAGAAGATATTATGATTATGTTTTCCGCGACCATAAAAGTGAGTCCGGGTGCTTTTCTTTTATTGGAACGCACGGATGATACTTCGATTCCTTTTGAAAAAGCTGATCTAGTGTATACGGGCGCTCTCTCGAATGAAAATGAGGGATTGCGGTTGTTTGATCAAAATTGCGTGCTCATAGATGAAGTGCTGGCGAATTCGGAATGGCCAGCCGGGGATAATGCGAGTCGTCACACGTTAGAACGATCAAGTGATCTTACGTGGCATACCTACGATGGCGCGGGCACGCAAAATATCTTAGGGACGCCAAAGGCGGGGAATAGTGTTGCTACGGCTTCGAGTGTAGCAGTGCCGACTTCTACTTCGTCGAATACTCCTTCAGTTATGAGTCCTATTTCGACAGATTCCAAGATACTTATTTCCACAATTCAGATTGGCGGCGCAACCGCAACCGATGAATGGATTCGGCTGTATAATCCAAATACTGTCGCCACTGATCTTACTCACTGGTCACTGAAAAAGAAAACTTCGAGCGGTACGGAATATTCATTAGTTTCAGAAAGCCGTCTGGAAGGAAAATCTATTGCGGCTCAAAGTTATCTTTTATTAGCGAATGATGAGGGATATGCCGGATCAAGCATACCGGATGTCCGTTGGGCCAAATCTAATACGATTGCGAGTGATAATACAATTTTATTGTATCGAAATGATACGGTTGTAGATAAAGTCGGTTTTGGTAGCGCTCAAGATTTTGAAACTGCGCCAGCTCTCGATTCGGAAAAAGGCAAGGTATTGCAAAGAAAAAATAATCAAGACACGGATAATAATCAGGCGGATTTTGTATTAGAATAAGAATATGATTTTGATTCTCGATAATATTCGGAGTATCCAGAATGTGGGATCGATGTTTCGAACTGCGGATGCGGCCGGTGTGCAGCAGATTTATCTTTGCGGTATTACTCCGCAACCACTGGATCGCTTTGGAAAACCGCGGCAGCAGTTTGTTAAAGTTTCGCTCGGTGCGGAAAAAAGCGTACCGTGGCGGTATGCCGCGGATACAAGTCAATTGATTGACCAGTTGAAAAAAGATGGGTATCACGTCTATGCAATCGAGCAATCTAAGAAAGCAATGCCGTATTATCAAGCGCGGAAAAAAAATCTTAATCGCGTTGCCGTAGTAATGGGTAATGAAGTCACGGGTTTGTCACCAAAGATTTTACGAAAGGCTGACCGTATACTGGAAATTCCGATGCATGGTAAAAAAGAGTCGCTCAACGTTGCGGCCGCGGCCGGGATTATTCTTTTTGGCGTGCGTTACTGATATGCATCGGTATATCAAAATAATACTGTGGTGCGGGGCGATTCTTGTTATGATTGGGAGTATTATGTGGTTTATCTCCAAACCTAAAACTACTCGCATAACCGTTGGAAATCAGGTTTTTACCGTTGAGGTTGTGGAAACCTTAAGCCAGAAAGCTAAAGGTTTGGGATGGAGAACTGAGTTGCCAAAAGATGGCGGCATGCTGTTTCTCTTTGCTCGTTATACTAAGCCTGGATTTTGGATGCTGGGGATGAAATTCCCCATTGATATTCTTTGGATTAAAGATAATCGGGTGATTGGTATCGAGAAAAATATTCCGATCAATGATCTGAAATTATATTATCCTTCTGAACCGATTAATCAGGTGTTGGAAATTATTGCTGGCGGAGCAGACCAGAAGGGTATTACAATAGGGGATACGGTGGTTATTGATTAACTATGCATATTATTTCCAAAGAAAAAGATTTTTATACGCTTCGTTTTGACCGAGGCGATCATTTCCCGTCACTTTTTCAGAATTTTTTAGAGAAAGAGAAAATCATCGGCGGTTGGTTTATGGGATTGGGAGCATTCCAGAACCCGGAGATTTCTTATTACGATTTACGGAAAAAGATTTATCTTCGTAAAAAGCGAAAAGGATTATTTGAAGTGCTTAATTTAATCGGTAATGTCGCTACGTTAAGCGGCAAGCTTGTGACCCATACTCATGTGGTATTAAGCGGCCGGGATCATAAAGCCTTCGGCGGCCATTTATTTGATGGTCGGGTGGGCGGTACGTTGGAGATTTCTTTCACCAAACGTAATGGCCTGCACCGGAAATTGAATACTGCGATTGGCCTACCGCTTTTGCAGTAAGCTTCGTCAGCGTTTATAATTAAAATAATTATGTGGGGTATGAAAAAAACACGAATTGCGATCAATGGTTTTGGGAGAATTGGCCGGCTTTTCTTTCGGCAGGCGTGGAGTAATAAAAATCTCGAGATTGTGGCGATTAACGATCTTGGGGATATTGAGAATCTTGCCTATCTTTTAAAGTACGATACTGTGTATCGGCAATTTGCCGAAGAAGTTAAAGTTGAGGGGCAGGATTTGGTGGTGGGCGGCAAGAAGATTAAAGTTTTACAGGAAAAAGAACCCACTCACTTGCCTTGGGGAGATTTGGATATTGATATTGTCGTGGAATCCACCGGAATTTTTGAGTCGTTTGAAAAAGCGTCCGTGCATCTCGCCGCTGGCGCGAAACGGGTGGTGATTACCGCTCCGGCAAAAGACGAAGAACGCGCAGATGCGAAAACAGTTTTACTAGGCATTAACGAAGATCAATTTAAGAACTGCAAGATTACTTCCAATGGTTCTTGCACGACCAATGCAACATCTCCTGTTGTAGCAATTTTGTCCGAAACGATAGGGATTCAAAAAGCGATTTTAAGTACAGTCCACGGCTATACCGCGACTCAAACGCTTACCGATAGCCCAACGAAAGGAAAAGACTTCCGCCGAGGCCGCGCTGCCGGGCAGAATATCGTTCCTTCCACAACCGGCGCCGCAATTTCGGTGACGCGGGCGTTGCCGGAATTAGCGGGTAAATTTGATGGCGTGGCCATGCGAGTGCCGGTGGTTGCCGGATCGTTGGTGGATTTAACGATTCTCGCGAAGCGAAAAACGAGCGTAGAAGAGATAAACGAAATTTTTAAAAAAGCTGCTCAGGATGCGCGTTGGCAGGGGGTGCTCAAAGTAACTGAAGATCAAATCGTATCCTCAGATATTATTGGCGAACCGTATGGCGCAATAATAGATCTGAAATTTACTCAAGTCGTGGACGGTGATCTCATAAAAATATTTTCCTGGTATGACAATGAATGGGGCTATACCGCAACATTACTTGGCCACGTCTTGAAAGCGGCAGAAGTGCTTTAATATATGGTTATCTATATTGGCAGTGATCATCGCGGATTCAAGCTGAAGGAATTTTTGAAGCAATATATTAGCGGCACCGGTTATGAGGTGGTAGATATGGGGAATGCCGAGTATCAAGAGGGTGATGACTATCCGGATTTTGCGGCCCGGGTGGCTAAACAAGTCAGTTTAGATCCAGACCATACTCGTGGAATTGTGATTTGCGCTTCCGGCGTGGGAGTGGATATTGTCGCGAATAAATTTTCTCGGGTTCGATCTGCGCTCGCGGCGACTCCGGAACAAGCGTCCGCGTCTCGGAATGATGACGATACGAATGTGCTGGCACTCGCGGCGGAATATCTGGAAGAAGAACAGGCGAAAAATCTGGTGAGCGTTTGGATGCAAACTCCTTTTTCCGGCGATGAACGGCATGCGCGCCGATTAAAAAAGATTGAGCAGATTGAACTAGAGAGATAGGACATTTGTAGCTGTTACTAGTGAGTTATTAGTTATGGTGGGCTGAAAGCCTATTTTTGATTTATAATGAAGCTATGATTATTCCGGCGATTAATGAGATAAATTTTGAGGAAATAAAGAAAAAAATTGAGACGGCGGTGAGTTTTGGAGCAACCTGGGTACATATTGATGTTGCGGATGGAAAATTTACCCGCAATGTGCTTTGGAATAACTTTTTGGAATTGAAGGATTTTGCCCGTACCCAGCCGATCAATATCGAAGTCCATTTAATGATTGAAAATCCGGATGCGGTTGTGGGAGATTGGATTGCGATGGGAGTAAAACGAATCGTGGTGCATATCGAAACTATTCAAAATGTGCAGGCGATGAAAACAATATGCGAGCAAGCGGGCGTGGAACTTTGTCTGGCATTAAATCCAGAAACTCCAATCGAAAGATTGATACCCTTTCAAGACCTGATTCCTCGCTTTCTTATTTTAGCGGTTCGACCGGGACTGTCCGGCCAAGTTTTTTTATCGGATCAGTTAGAGAAAATTAAAACTTTAAGAACAGCGGCACCAAATGTTATTATTGAAGTAGATGGCGGCGTGAATTTAGAAAATGTGGCGCAGATTAAAGCGATGGGAGCGCACGTAATGATTGCCGCTTCCGCGATTTGGAAAAATGCCCATCCTGCAAAGGCGTTTCAAGAATTAGTGAATATATAATGGAACTGCACGATAAAAAACTGAAATGGCTCGAAGAAAAGGCCAATGAAATTCGGGAAGATATTATTGAGATGTTGGTGGAGGCCAAGTCTGGTCACTCGGCCGGGCCGTTGGGTATGGCGGATATTTTCACCGCGTTTTATTTTCATATTTTGAATCATGATCCGAAAAATCCAGAGTGGCCGGAACGGGATCGGCTCGTGCTTTCCAACGGCCATATTTGTCCGGTGCGATACGTGACTATGGCGCATGCGGGTTACTTTCCAAAAGAAGAGTTATTAACACTGCGCAAATTAAATACTCGACTTCAGGGTCATCCGCATCGGACTTCCTTGCCGGGAGTAGAAACCACTTCCGGTCCGCTGGGTTCCGGTCTTTCGCAGGCGATTGGCATGGCGTTGGCGGCTCGTTTGGATAAAAAGAAATATCGGGTGTATTGTCTTATGTCCGATGGCGAACACGATGCGGGAAATAGTTGGGAGGCGATTCTTTTTGCCGGAAAAAATAAATTAAATAATCTGACGGTGGTGGTAGATCGCAATAATATTCAAATTGATGGCTTTACGGAACACATTATGCCGCTGGAACCATTTCGGGCAAAATATGAAGCTTTTAATTGGCACGTTATCGAAATAGATGGTCATAATATTGAACAGTGTGTGGACGCGGTGAATGAAGCGAAGACCATTTACGAAAAGCCGACCGTCATTATCGCGCATACCATTCCCGGCAAAGGAGTAAGTTTTATGGAGAATGATTATCTATGGCATGGCAAGTCGCCCAACCCCGAGGAAGCAAAAAAAGCGCTCGCGGAGCTGCGAACGTTAGGCGGTAAGATTCATTCCGAGCATCAGTAAGCTAAACCTTTCAGAATTTGTTATAATACATTTTACGATATAAAGGTCGGGAATAGTTTTGATATATTTTAAAACAGATGCAACATACAAAAATGCATTGGAAGTGCTGCTGGCGGCCATTAGCTGGTCATGTCCTCTGGATTGCCGCGTTTATCGCGCTTATTATGGCCTGGGTTTCGATTCAACGGAATAATAGTTTGCAGGCGAAAGCTCAAGCTGGTCAGCAAGTGAATCCAAAAGATGCTTTGGTATTTGGTTTGGAACCGCTGGCCTGGTATTGGAACGCGCTAGTCTTAGGCGTATTAGCTATTGGTAAGAAAGTCAGTTCTAGTTCTTGCGGCTGCGGCAGTTGCGAAGGAGAAGAAGGAACGGAATAATTTCTCGTAGAGATCGAGAATTTTCACTCCTCGTCTCACTGAAAAAAGTGGGACGAGGTTGAAAGCACTATGATCCATTCAGATGCACAATTAAATCCAAAGTGTTTTTCCAAAGCAGTGGAACAGCGACCGACCCGAGATGGTTACGGCGAAGGTTTGGTAGCGGCCGGAGAACAGAATCCTAATGTGGTGGTGCTTTGCGCTGACCTAACCGAATCAACCCGATCGGAAGCCTTCGCGAAAAGATTTCCCGACCGGTTTTTTGAGATTGGTGTAGCGGAACAAAATTTAGCAACCATTGCCGCTGGCTTGGGAATTTCCGGAAAAATTCCATTTATTTCTTCGTACGCCGCTTTTTCTCCCGGAAGAAATTGGGAGCAGATTCGTACGACCATCGCGTACAATGATTCCAATGTGAAAATTGCCGGCGCGCACGCGGGTATTTCCGTCGGGCCGGATGGCGCGACACACCAAGCTATAGAAGATATTGCTACCATGCGGGTGATTGCGAATATGAAAGTTTTTGTGCCATGCGATGCGATTGAAGCGCGGAAAGCAACGATTGCCGCGGCGAAGATGTGGGGTCCGGTGTATCTTCGTTTTGGCCGCGAGAAAATGCCAGTTTTGACTACGGAAGCAACGCCATTTATACCTGGTAAAGCAGAGATTTTCTGGGAGTCGCACGGTAAAAAAAGTAAATCGCGAAAACCGCAGGTGGCGCTCATTGGTTGTGGTCCATTACTCTTCAATGCTTTACAAGCCGCTCAAGCGTTGGATGAGGAGGGGGTCGGGGTTTTAGTGATTAATAGCCACACCATCAAGCCATTAGATGAAAAGGCGATTGTGGCTGCGGCACGGCGATGCGGTGCAGTGGTGACGATTGAAGAACATCAAGTCTATGGCGGCTTAGGCGGAGCAGTGGCGGAATGCCTAGGAAAATATTATCCAGTGCCAATGGAATTTATTGGTATGCAGAACACCTTTGGCGAATCTGGGGCGCCTTTAGAATTGATTGAAAAATACGATATGGGCGTACCGGCAATTATCCGAGCAGTGAAAAAAGTATTGAAACGAAAAAAAGAACCAAAAACTACTCACGAATAGCGGTTTTTTTAAACCTGTTTTTTCAACAAAGCTTTAATCGTAGAAAGAAAATGCTCTGGAGAAGTTTCGGATTTAGTTAAATGTTCCACAGCGCCGGCGGCAGATGTTGCTTTTTTAATTTCCGCATCACCAAGATTGGAAAAGATAACCACGGGTGTTTTTTTCGTAACCGCGTCTTGTTTCAGAGTTTTTAAAAGAGAAATACCCATTTTCTCGCTCATCTCGGACGGATTTTGAGTTAAGGATTTATCATAAGGAAGGATAAGATCGAGTACAATTAAATCCGGATTTTCTTTTCGGGCTCGCTCTAAACCGGTTTTTAGGTCGGTAGCGCTTAAAATCCGATATTCATAATCATGGTCGAACGCAAAGGTTTCACTGAACAGCGAACGGAGTAAATCTTCATCCTCGATAAAGAGTATTGTTACTTTTTTTTGAGTGGCCATAGATTAATGTTGTGGGAGGATAATGATAAAACGACTGCCTTGCGGCTGATTGGAAGAAAGGCGAATCGTTCCGCCAAGTAATGCTATCAACGCTTTAACGAGGTACAGGCTTAAGGAATTATGAAACATTTTTACAAACGCGAATTTCTTTTCATCGGAAGAAAATCCTTTGCCAGTATCGCTGATTTCCAGTATAGCCGATTTTTGATTGCGCTTCAAAGTGATAGTAATACTACCCTGATCAGTATACCGTACCGCATTATTCAGTAGTTTTTCGAAGATAAATAAAAAGTGACTTTTATCGGTTGTGATCGGAAAAGGGGAAATAGAACTTTGAATTTGGAATACTAATTGTTTGCGTTCACTGATTGCGGCAAAGGATTGTTGGTAGAGCTCGCGCAGGATAGTCTCCGCGTCAAACATTTCTCGCTCGGGTTTAGTCTTTTTCGTTTCCAGCATCAGTACCAGAAATACGTCATTGATGAGCGTATCTAACATTCGAGCGCTGTTAGCCGCTTTTCGAATAAACTCTTTTTGTTTTTCCGGAGGAAATTTAGTATACGCATCGCTTTCCCAAAAACTCAAATAACCGCGAATCAAGGTGAGTGGTCCCTTGAGTTGGTGTTTAAGCACGCGAAGAAATTCTTGAGGTTTATTCGCCATCTTATTTTCCAGTGTATCATTTTTGTTCACAGTATTCTATGACAGGGACGAGCCGATACGTTATGATAAAAATATGAATTTCCTAGTCAGTATCCCGTTCCTTTTTGTTTTATCCATGATCCTGACTTTTTTTACCGGCTGGTTGCTGGGTTTTTTTATATTGATTACCGCACTTCAAGATCGGGTAGCGCGGGCTTTTGCCCGCCTTTCCTTAGCCTTTTCTTTATGGGCGATCAGTCATTTTTTGTGGCAAATTACCGAGCGTGATACTCTCCGATTGATATATATCAAACTTGGTTTACTCGTGGCGGTATTGATTGCGATTTCTTTTGTGGATTTCTGCACGCGTTTTATTGAATCACTGCGCCCAGTAGTTTCTTACGAATCAATTCGAAAACACTGCTATCACGGGGCACTTGCGCTCGGATTACTGGTGATTACCGATCTTTTTGGTTGGTCTGGCTTGCTTGTGCATGGTGGCATGCCTAAATCCTGGTTTATTTTTTGGCCGCAGCCAGGCCCTTGGTTCCCTTTGTTTTTACTCTTTACGATAAGCTGTTTCGTATACGGATTTACCTTATTAGTAGAAACGCGCCAAAAAGTGCCTGGCGTTTCCCAACGGCAAATTGATGTCATCTTAGCTGGCATGGTGATTGCTTTTTTGGGATTTTTGAACGTCTATCTTTTTTGGTACCCTCATATGTGGCCGCCAATCGGGGGATTGTTCATCCCGATTTTTATTCTAGGCACTTTTTACGCGATTACGAAACATCATCTTTTCAATATTAAAGTTATTACCACGGAAATTCTTATTTTTGTCATTTGGATATTCTTATTTGTTCGAATTCTTTTATCGGTGAGTTTCCAAGAACGGATATTTGACGTGGGCGTGTTCTTGTTTGTTTTTTTCTTTGGCTTATTTGTCATTCGAAGCGTGTGGAACGAAGTGCGGCAACGTAGGCAAGTCGAGATACTTTCGGCGGAATTGCGCGACCTGAATATGAATCTTCAAAAAAAAGTTAACGAACAAACGAAAACCATCAAGTATTCGTATGAAATTGAGAAAAAAGCCCGGATAGAATTACAGGAATTGGACGAAGCAAAAGATCAATTTATTTTGACCATGCAACATCATCTCCGAACGCCGCTCACCATCATGAAGGGTTATTTACAAATGACGCTGATGAAAAAATATCAATCTCTGGATGGCGAAGCTCGTTCGTATCTTTCTAAAATTGCTCAAGGAATAGAGCGAATTGCGAGTTTAGTGAATGAACTACTCGATATCTCGGAATTAAAAATCGGCGACAATCTTCTCAAGATGAGTTCGGTGCATATGAAAGAGCTGGTGGAAGAGGTTCGCGAGGAATTGGCCGGAGAGATTGAGCGCAAACATTTAACCTGCACCATTGATTTTTCGAGCGAAGCCGATTCGGTTCGCGTCACTGCGGATCAAGCAAAAATAAAAGAAGCAATTTACAATTTGATGGATAATGCGGTGAAATACACGACTCAAGGCGGGATTGGTGTTCGTGGTGTTTTGGTTCAACGGGGCGGTAAGGTCATCTATCAAATCGCCATACAAGATACCGGGATTGGCATCCCAGCCGATGAATTGCTAATTCTTTTCGAGCAATATTTCCAACGTGGTCGTCTGGCGCGGGCAATGTATGTTGGTGGCCGTGGTTTAGGTTTGATTCTTTCAAAAAAAATTGTGGAAATCCATCAAGGTACGCTCTCGGCAGCTTCCGCGGGCGAAGGGAAAGGAGCCACCTTTACTCTCGAATTGCCCATTATTCAATCTCATTCTTGATATATGATCATCAACCCTTTTTCGTATGCGTATGATTTCTCCCACATTACCGTTGCGACCGCTTTCCCGCTTTTAAGCGCGATCGTGGTGTTTGCCCTCGCGGTGATTGTGTTGCTCCAGAATTGGCGTTCCAATATGAACGTACTTTTTGCGACTTTCAGTGTCTGTATCGCTTTCTGGCTCCTCGGGACCTTCATGCTTTTTTTGAGCCGAGACAATGATCTCTTAGCAATTTTCTGGGACCGATTCATCTATCTTCCAGTGATGTTGTTGCCGATCCTCTTGTATAAGTTCGGAGCCGCTTTCGCTGAAATACAACCACCGAAATTTATTGTCTGGCTTGGTTACGGACTCACGGTGTTTTTTTTAGCGGTCAGTCAAACGGATTATTTTGTGAGTGGCATATTTCGGTATCAATGGGGCGTGCATACAAACGCGCAAATTTTCCATCATTTTTTCCTCATCTTCTTTTTCTATTATAATATTCGCGGCATTGTCTTTATGTATGAGCGTTATCGGACAGTTTCTGATATCGCAGAAAAACAGCGCGCGAAATATGCCTTTATTGCGTTTGTCATTTTATACACCCTCGGCCCACTTGGTTTTTTGCCAGCATATGGAATTCCAGTATATCCGATTGCCTACGTTGGCGGTGTGCCTTTTGTATTGATTTTGACGTATACGATTACTAAATATCGGTTGTTTAACCTGAAAGCAGTTACTGCGGAAATTTTTGTTTTTGCCCTCTCGCTTTATTTTCTTCTCCAAGTCTTCTCTGCTAAAGATCCGCAAGCGCGAGGCTTGAATGTCGCGTTATTTGTCGTGGTGCTGGCGTTTGGTTTTGCGTTAATTCAAAGCGTGCTCACGGAAACCGAGCAGCGGGAGCGCTTAGAAGAATTGACTGCGAACCTAGAAGACTTAAATGAAAATTTGCAAGAAAAAGTTGCGGAGCAAACCAAAGAAATTCGAAAGTCCTATGAGGTGGAACGCCAAGCCCGTTTGGAATTAGAAGAATTAGATAAAGCGAAAGATCAATTCATTCTGACTACCCAGCATCATCTGCGAACACCGCTGACGATTGTGAAAGGATTTCTCCAAACCACGCTCACAAAAAAAGCAAAAAAATTGGATGCCGAATCCGCGTCTTATTTAACCAGAGCTTCGGAAGCTTTGGATCGGATGTCGAAGCTGATTAATGATTTCTTGGGCGTCTCCCAGCTGGAGGTGGGCAAAGCAATTTTTAATTTTCAACCGAATAATGTCAAAGCTATTTTAGATGAAATTGAGCAAGAATTAGCTCCGGAAATTGAACGGAAAAATTTGAGTTTTGTCATTCAATTTACTCCGGAAGCCACGAATGCAAGGTCTTCTTTGGATCATGAAGCGATGAAAGCCGCGCTTTATAATTTAATTGACAATGCGGTGAAATATACCCAGCACGGCGGAGTAAAAGTAAGTGGAGACATCGTTACTCATCCAATCGATCAGAGAAAAATGGTGAACATCACCGTCCAGGATACGGGTATTGGTATTATCGCGGAAGAATTACCAAAACTTTTTACGAGTTATTTCCAACGAGGCGAAGAAGCGGAAAAACTGTATACGACTGGTCGAGGTATAGGGTTAGTGCTTTCTAAAAATATTATTAAGGCCCATAAAGGTGAAATTATGGTACAATCAGATGGGCGGGATCGGGGATCCACATTTATTGTGCAATTGCCATTGAGTGAGTAATGTGCTCTTGCTATCCACAGCTATAATTTTGTAAAATAAGATACATACCAATGCAAAAGAAAAAACCAAGAGTCTTTTTTGTTGAAGATGAGCCAGATATTGTGGAATTATATCGGATTGCTTTTGAAGAAGGCGGTTTTCAGATGGAAAGTTTATCCAATGGTAAAGACGTACTCAAGCGCTTGAAGGATTTTGAAAACGATGCGGCGGAAAAACCGAATGCAATGATTTTGGATATTTTATTGCCGGATATTTCCGGTATGGAAATTTTGAAAGAAGTTCGGAAAAATCCGGTTTTCGATCAGATTCCGATTGTCATGTTTACCAATTACAGCAGTGATAAAATTCGCGAAGAAATTAAAGGGATTAAAAATACCAGTTATATCTTGAAGACGGATACCGCTCCGGATATGTTGGTAGCGATTGTCCGCGGCATGATTGACGTTCGGTAGGGTGGTATCTGCGCTTATGAATGACGTGACTGCCATTGGTTCCATCACCAGAGATAATTTTTTAGTTCTTGATTACGAAGTGATTAAGTGGCCGAAAGCTCCTCTGGGCAAAGCCATCCTTTTTCCATTAGGCGAAAAAATTGAAGTACAGGAAGTAGTCTCAACGATTGGCGGTAATTCCGCGAATGCGAGCGCGACTTTTAGCCGTCAAGGATTTCGGGCTGCCTGTTTCGGGAAAGTTGGCAATGATCTTTTAGGAAAAGAAATTCAGGCGCGCTTGAAAAAAGAAAAAGTAACGCCGTTGTTGGCAATTTCGAAAACTTTGCCTACTGCTTCATCTGTCTTATTGTTAAAAAACGGTGAGCGAACAATCCTTGGGTATCACGGTGCTTCCAATACGTTAGGAACAAAAGATATTCCTTGGTCTAAACTAAAAAGTCGCTGGTGGTATCTTTCTCTTGCCGGAGGATCGGATGTGTTACTTCGGCCTTTGCTGGTATTTGCCAAAAAAAATAACATTCAAGTAGCCTTTAATCCGAGCGGCTATCATCTTACTCATCATCGGGAAGAAATTATTGCGTCGCTCTCATCTCTTACTTTCTTAGTGCTTAATGCCGGAGAGGCGGCGCAATTAACTGGCATTGATTTTCATAATGAACAATCAGTATTTCAAAAATTGGATGCAATGACTCCGGGTATTGTGGCGGTGACCGACGGTCCGAAAGGAGTCACGGTGTCGGACGGAAAAAATATCTACCAAGCCGGAGTGTTTCAAGAAAAGAAACTGGTAGATCGCACTGGCGCGGGGGATGCTTTTGGTTCGGGTTTTGTTGCGGGTTTGATGTTGCGGCAAAAGCAATCTCGGCGAAAAGAATTTACTTCGGAGGATATTCAATATGCTATTCGACTCGCAACCGCAAACGCCACTGCGGTAGTGGAGCAGATTGGCGCTACGGAAGGAGTATTAACTAAAGCTCAATTTCTCAAGTCTCCTCAATTTCAATCATTATCAATTGATATCCGTCCTTTATGAGTAGTACATATTCGTATTTAGGAACTATTTTAGGGGTGGATCCAGCTATGTTGGAACATTTGGTTCGGGTGATGGAGCAGAAAACTGGTCGGATGAGCGTGCTCGAAAAAGTAGCGGCGGAAAATGAGAAAATTATTAATACGACGTTGCGGATGTTGCATTCGGAAACGCGTTCTACGATTCATGTCTTAAGCGTGCTTCGGAAAACGATTTTTAGTCACGAGAAGCATTTTTTGGGCACGCTGGCGAAGATTCCCGATACGAACGAATTCGGAAAAGCGGCGATTATTGCTCGGCAAATTGCCAAGGTGGGGAAGGGATTCTTCTTGAAAAAAGATCACGCGGCGGAGATTTTACGCCAACGGCCACCGCGCAATGTACTGGCGTATCTGAAGGCAAAAGATATTGACACCGTGTTGCGGAAATACGACGTAGCGGAAGTATTTTCCGCGCTCCGTTTTATCGAATCTAATGAATGGATGCACGAAACCTTTGAAAAAGTATATAGCCGATTTACTCCGGATGATTTTGAAGAACGGCCGATTGAAGTGCGAGTCTTAAGTTCGGTCTGGAAAGAGATCGCGGAGAAATTTGTCGCGAAAAAACATCACAATGTCAGTCACTTGAAAGAATTCGGGATTATTTTCTTGAATCCGATTCGGGAAGATATCCCGGGCAAGTTCTTGCGGGATTTTGCGTTACTGCTTCACTATTTTCACGAAATCGAATTTTACTCTAAATTGTTTAAACGTTACGCGCAGGAAGATAATTTTGCCGAGCGGTTTCAAATGTTTCTTCGCGGCGACGTGAAGGATGTGTATAAAACCGAGCCGGGGGAATGGCTTATCGTCCAACGTTATTTGAGTAAAGAAAACCCGCAAGACCCCCGTTTATTTTTGCCTCGAGTAAATCCGGAAGCCATGCATTGGTTTCGGGGCGAGCGGGATTTAACCTCATTTCATTTTTCCGATCCGGATTTTAGTTTTCGCCTGTGGCATAATTTAGATTGGGTGGGCGGTATTTTTCAGGATGGTGATGAGGATGTGGTGAGTTTTGACTTGGAAGATAATGCGATGTCGCTGGTTTCGTTTATGGAGGGTAAGCAGGAATTCTTTAATTATCATCAGCGGGAAGCGATGTGGACCAAGATTTTTATGGAATATGTGGGCGGCGAAGCCAAGATGGAAAAACTGTTAATTGATCATTTCCCAGAAGGAATCATTCAATTTTAATATGTCTACTTTACGAGAAATTATTCAAGATGCTCAAGCGCGAAAAGTCGCGATCGGTCATTTCAATATCTCTGATTTAGTTGCTCTGAAAGCGATTTTTGAGGCGGCCCGCGAGCTGAATGTGCCAGTCATGATTGGTACTTCAGAAAGCGAAGCGCAGTTTCTGGATCGAGGCGAAGCGGCAGCGCTTGTGAAAATGCTTCGGCAAGAATACGACTTTCCGATTTTTCTCAACTCGGATCATACGCATTCTTTGGAAGAAGTGAAAAAAGCGGTTGCCGCTGGTTATGATGAAATTCTGTTTGACGCCGGAAAATTGCCTTTTGAAGAAAATCTTCGGCTTACGAAAGAGGTTGTGGAATATGTGAAATCCATAAACTCAAATATTATCGTTGAAGGAGAGATTGGCTATATTGGTTCGGCTTCCAAAATTTTGACCGAGCTTCCCGAAGGCGCGGCTTTGCGGCCAGAAGATTTCACTACTCCGGAACAAGCAGCGCAGTTTGTCCGAGAAACGAAAGTGGATCTGCTCGCGCCGGCAGTGGGGAATATTCATGGCATGATTGGTATAGGAAAAGATCCAGATTTAGATATTCCTCGGATTCGAGCGATTCGTGAAGCCGCTGGCGTGCCTTTGGTGCTCCATGGCGGTTCTGGGAACAAGGACTCCGATTTTTTAGCGGCGATTGATGCGGGTGTGGCGATTATTCACATTAATACTGAGATCCGAGTGGCCTGGCGAGCGGGTTTGGAGCAAGGTTTACGGAATCATCCCGGCGAGATTGCGCCGTATAAGGTATTGCCGGACGCAGTAGCCGCGGTAAGGCAGGTAGTGCAGGCCCGCTTGAAATTATTTAATAAGGTAGTATAATATAACTTCTATGGAATTAGCCGCCCAAAAACGTCAACAGCTCGGCCGAGGAGTAAAGGCATTGCGCAAGCAAGGCTTGATTCCGGCTGAATTATATGGAAAAGGCATTGAGAATGTGCATTTGGCAGTTCTGGCCAAGGAATTCAAGAAAGTTTTCAAGGCCGCTGGAGAAAACACCATTGTGAATGTCTCGGTGGAGGGTAAAAAGCATCCGGTGTTTATTCACGACGTGGCCACGGACTGTGTGAGTGATGAAATTTTAAATATTGATTTATATCAAGTTCGGATGGATGAAAAAATCAAGATTGGCGTGCCATTAGAATTCGTAGGTATTGCGCCGGCTATCAAGGCAAAAAATGGAATTTTGGTTAAAGCTTTACAAGAGTTGGAAATCGAAGCCTTGCCTACCGATATCCCGCATATGATTACCGTGGATCTTACTAAGCTGGAGGATATTGGCCAAAGTATTTATGTCAAAGATATTGCCGTGCCAGCCCAAGTTCGGGTTATGGTTATGCCGGATACCGTGGTGGCAACCATTACCGCGCAGGTGACGGAGGAAGAAGAGTTGGCGATGCAGCAATCAGCAACTGCGGGTGTGGATACGGTCAAGGTGGAAGCAGAAGAAAAGAAAGCAGAGCGGGATGCGGCTAAAGCGGCAGAAGTTCCTGCTGGCGAAACACCGAAAGAAGCTCCGAAAAAATAAGAGCTACTGGCTCAATCTGGTATATAATAAGAGGTATGCTCCGGCCTCGTATTGTTATTGACGTTCAACGATCACATCAGCGCCTTATTTCCGTTCCAAGGCGGGTGAATTTGAAGCGATCCACAGTGGTTCGCATTCCACTTTTTACTGCTACGAAAATTCTCGTAGTCATTGGAGCTTTTTCTTACTTATCTTTCGGATCCGTACTGGCACCGATATATCACAGTCAGCGGTCTTTAGCGGCGCAAAATCAAGAAGAACGTCAGCAATTAGAAAAGCAACTGGTAGATTTAGAAGGGCAAATTGCCCAATATCAGTCCACGATTGATCAATATCAAAGCCAAGGGAAAGATTTAGAGAGTGAGATTAAAAGTTTGAATGCCAAGATTACCAAGCTTAGCTTGCAGATTAAATCGGTCAATGTCACTTTGAAAAAACTGGATGGCGATATTAGCCTGAATCAGGATCAGATTGTGGGCACGGAAAATGATATTGATCAGAATAAAGCGTTTCTTGTCGATGCGCTGAAAAAAATACACAACAACGAGCAAACCGGCCTCTTGGAAGTATTATTGAAAAAACCAAAACTTTCTGATTTCTTTTCCGATATTAGTAATTTATTAGACGTCCAGGATGGTTTGCGAGTAACGCTGGAAAAAGTAATTAGCTTGCGTGCTCAACTCTTGGACCAAAAAGAACAGCTTGCAATCAAAAAGAACGATGCGGAATCCTTGCGGCTGTACCAACTTGCCCAGAAAAATTTAATTGATACCACAAAAAAAGATAAAGACACCCTTTTGAAAGTCACTAAAGGCCAAGAGTCTAAGTACAAAGATTTATTGAAAGTAACCCAGAAAACCGCCGCGCAAATCCGAAGCCAAATCTTTGCATTATTAGGCGGGGGAGAATTGAGTTTTGAAGAAGCGCTCAAATTCGCAAAATTCGCGGAACAGGCAACGGGAGTTCGATCGGCGTTGATCCTAGCCGTTCTGGATAAGGAATCTGCGCTTGGTCAAAATGTTGGCCGTTGCACCTATAATAAAAATCCGTATTATCCTGCCCGAGCAAGTAATCCGACTACAATGCACCCAACCAGAGACATTCCAATTTTTCTGGATATTACAAAAAGCTTAGGCTTAAATTCCGAAAGTACCTTTGTATCCTGTCCGATTCCAGCTGACGGAGCCTATGGTGGCGGTATGGGGCCAGCCCAGTTTATTCCTTCTACTTGGAAAATATTCTCCGATCGGATCGGTAGTCTGACAAGTAGTAATCCTCCTTCGCCTTGGCGGAATTCTGATGCCTTTGTGGGCACCGCGCTGTATTTAAAAGATTCTGGAGCGCGTAAAGGAGCCAGTCTTTCAGATGAGCGCAAAGCCGCGGCGCGTTACTATGCCGGTGGGCGTTGGGCTCGTTTCTTGTGGACCTATGGCGATCGAGTCGTCACTCAAGCAGAGCGATTCCAAAAAGATATAGATATTTTGAATTCTTAGTATATAAAAATCCCCCGATTTTTTCGGGGGATTTTTTAACTCTGATGTTTTTGGATTTTCTCTAAAAGGATATCTAAGTCGCCTTCCAGTACTTTTTCAATATTATGCACTTTTACATTAAAACGATGGTCAGTAATCCGGTCATCGGGGAAGTTGTAGGTGCGGATTTTTTCGGAGCGATCCGCCGTGCCCACTTGATCTTTTCGGTTGGCGCCTAATTTTGCCGCTTCCGCCTCCCGTTGCATTTCAAAAAGTTTCGCTCGCAAAATACCCAAAGCAGTTTCCCGATTGGCATGTTGCGAACGTTCGGTTCGAGAAGAGATCGCAATGCCGGTTGGTTTGTGGACAAGCCGCACCGCGGTTTCCACTTTGTTCACGTTTTGTCCGCCTGGGCCGCCACCGCGGGAAAAAGTCCATTCTAAATCGCTTTCGCTAATAGAGACAGCTTTAGCTTCTACTTCCGGAAGAATGGCAATGGTTGCAGTGGAAGTGTGGACGCGGCCGGATTTTTCCGTATCTGGTACTCGCTGAATGCGGTGAACACCGGATTCTTGTTTAAGCGAATCATACACCGCTTCACCTTCAATTTTTCCTGTAAAGGATTTGTAACCGTTGAGTGAAGTTGCGTTGGAATCAATCACGTTAAAACGCCAGCCGCGTTTGGCGGCATATTTTTGGTACATTCGAACTAGCTCGCCAGCAAAAATAGAAGCTTCATCGCCGCCAGCGCCAGCGCGGACTTCTAAAATAATTTTTTGTAACATAGTTAGTGATTAGCCACTAGTCACTAGTCGCTCGCATTATTTCTTACTTTTCTTTACTCGAACTTTCTTTACTATTTTTGTCGCAGTAGCGGCTTTTTCTCGGCGGGCTTTGAATTTCTCCACCTTACCAGCGGTGTCGATAAGCTTTTCTTTGCCCGTAAAGAATGGATGGCAGTTCGAACAGATTTCCACATTGATTTCCGGCTTGGTAGAACCAACCTCAAAATGCGCTCCGCAGGCGCAACGGACTTTCGCTTTAGGATGGTATGTTGGGTGTATATCTTGTTTCATAGTTGGATGAATCCTTGCCCCGTACTAACGCGTAGCTTTAGTGCGGGGTCTGATTTCATAATAGTAGGAATATATCAACTTTTTTCTAATCTGGCAAGCCCAGTACTACAACCTTTAAGGAGTTAGTGGTGATCCGCTAGCTGGCGGAGAAGTCTAAGTTGTAGTGCTTGGCAAGTCGTTTGACCCTTCGATAAACTCAGGGTCAAACCCTCGACACAGCTCGGGATTGACAAAATTATAAAAATGTTTTATTTTCTAATCACGAAGACTTGTAGCTTAATAAATCAAAGGAGGACGTTATGGAAATTCTCTTAGAACGTTATTTACCGGCGAACATTGTCCAATTGCTTATCAAGGAAGAAAAATCAGAACCCTGGGAAACTCCTCTAGGAGGAGCATCAGCTTCGGGGAAGGTTTTTTCGCCGATTGTCATCTCTGGGCAACCACTGTACGAGACCGAGTACGGGCAAGCGTCGCATCGTTGTCGAATCATTGTTCAAAGGAAAGATGCCTCTCCGAAAACCGTATTCACTAAAGAAGGCTTCATTGATGCCTCTGGCATCAAATTGGAACTTCGTTTGGCGGAAACGTTTGTGAAGGAGCCGTTTCTCAAGCTCTGTAATTATCGGCCACGGGAAACGTATCAGACGGATTGGGAAATTCACGAAATCATCTTGGAAAGTTTGTAAGTCACGGAGCTCTACTCATCAAAGGAGGTGAAGCGTATGAGTTTAGCGCTGACGCCAGCGGTTTTCTACCGGCTGGATTTCCAAGAAAAAGTCTTTCCCTTTCAGCGGCGCAATGAATACGTGCTTTGTCTGAGCAGAAACATCTCCAAAAGTTCAAAAAGAAGAAGAGAAGACCCAAGTAACCCTTGGGTCTTTTTTCTGGGTTTCTGGCTATTGACAGTTAATAGCTTCTATCTATAATAGAATATACATATGAACGGGCTGGTTCATATTTAAAAATGAATAGTCGATAAGTTAGTGCATCCGCCTTGCTTCTTGGGTAGCTGAGAAACAAGGCGGATGTATTATTTTCACTTTGCATCAAAGTGACCCTGAGCTTTTGTCGAAGGGTTTCTTTAAAAGAAAGTGAACTGATACTCGCGAGCTTGATAAGTAAATAAGGAACTATCTTTTCAAGTAGATAGTAAAAGCATTGTTGCGTGTTCTATGCAACAATGTGCGAAAATCGCATTCATCAGATTGATGAATCGCGAGTCCAAAAAACAAGCACTATCCAGGAATAGTGCAAATTGAAAATTTTCTAGTTGTCCCAATGATTTGATATTTATTTTTTAAATATCAGATTTCTGAAATTGATTGCGAGAAACTCGTTCGAGGGTTTCCTGCAATCGATTTCTTTAAGAGGATTTGATCCTGGTCCAGGATGAACGCTGGCGGCGTGGATAAGGCATGCAAGTCGAACGATTATGTTTTTGAAAAAAATGAGATTACATCAAGTGGATGGATGAAGCATGATAGTGGCGAACGGGTTAGTAACACCTTGGTACATACCTCAAAGCCGGGCATAACTCATCGAAAGGTGAGGTAATTCCCGATAGTCACTGAGAGCGAAAGCTCGAAGTGTAAAGTCGCAAGACACTTTGAGATTGGCCTAGGTCTGATCAGCTAGTTGGTGAGGTAACGGCTCACCAAGGCTATGACCAGTAGGGGGGCTGAGAGGCTGATCCCCAACGATAGCACTGAGACACGGGCTATACTCCTACGGGAGGCAGCAGTCGAGAATATTCGACAATGGGCGCAAGCCTGATCGAGCGACGCCGCGTGGAGGAAGAAGGTCTTCGGATTGTAAACTCCTTTTCCACAAGAAAAACTTTTGTGATTGTATTGTGGGAATAAGAAGCTGCTAACTTCGTGCCAGCAGCCGCGGTAATACGAAGGCTTCAAGCGTTATCCGGATTTATTGGGCGTAAAGTGTGCGTAGGAGGATTTTTAAGTTTGATGTTAAATTTCGGGGCTCAACTTCGAAGCTGCATTAAATACTGAAAATCTAGAGTGCGTGAGAGGTTCATAGAACGCATGGTGTAGGGGTGACATCCGTTGATATCATGCGGAATACCAAAGGCGAAGGCATTGAACTGGCGCGTTACTGACTCTGAGGCACGAAAGCGTGGGGAGCAAAAAGGATTAGATACCCTTGTAGTCCACGCCCTAAACGATGTTCACTAGCTGTTTCGAGTATCGACCCTCGGAGTGGCGTAGCTAACGCGTTAAGTGAACCGCCTGGGAAGTACGGCCGCAAGGCTAAAACTCAAAGGAATAGACGGGGACTCGCACAAGCGGTGGAGCATGAGGTTTAATTCGACGGTAAGCGAGGAACCTTACCAGGGTTTGAAATCCAGACGAAGTCCGCCAGAAACGGCGGATGTCTCTCAAGGACGGCTGGACAGGTGCTGCATGGTTGTCGTCAGCTCGTGTTTTGAAATGTTCCCTTAAGTGGGGTAACGAGCGCAACCCTTACTCGACGTTACAAGTGTCGTCGAGAACTGCCCTCTTTTTGGGGGAGGAAGGCGAGGATGACGTCAAATCCGCATGGCCCTCTGATACCCTGGGCTACACTCGTGCTACAATGGCTAGAACAATGGGTTGCCAAGTCGTAAGACGGAGCCAATCCCATCAAAACTGGCCTCAGTTCAGATTGAGGGCTGCAACTCGCCCTCATGAAGTTGGAATCGCTAGTAATCGCGGATCAGCTATGCCGCGGTGAATACGTTCTCGAGTCCTGTACTCACCGCCCGTCACTTCAGGGGAGCCGGGAATACCTAATCACTCAGTTCGCTGGGTCTAGGGTAAGCTCGGTGACATGGAAGAAGTCGTAACAAGGCACGCGTAGCGGAAGCTGTGCGTGGATCATTTAAACTATACATTTTTTTTCTTGATGGTGAGTTTATCGAACCACGAGGTAAAAAATGGAGTGTCGACCTGTCCGCAAGGACAAAAGATGTTGATCGAGGAGTCTTTAAGTCTCGATCGGGACAACTAGAAAATTTTCAATGGATGAATATAAAGGTGCATAAAAATTGAAAAGGCGGTGTAAACCGCTTTTTCAATTTGTTCAGGAGCATGGCATCTGATATGATGAATACAATATAAAATCTATGGCTAAAATTTTATTAGTGGAAGACGATCCATTTCTTTCTTCGTTATTGCGGAATCGGATTGTGAAAGAAGGATTTGAAGTAGAAATGGTGAAAGATGGCGAAGAAGCATTGCCAATGCTCAAAAAAGCAAAACCAGATTTGGTTTTGTTAGATTTAATTTTGCCCGGGAAGTCTGGTTTTGAAGTAATGGAGGATATTAAAAACGACCCGCAGATTTCAAAAGTGCCGATTGTTATTATTTCTAACTTGGGACAGGATAGCGATATTGCCCGCGGCAAAGAATTAGGCGCGGCTGATTATCTTGTGAAGGCGAACATCTCGATAGATTTTTTAGTGGGGAAGGTAAAAGAGATTTTAAAATAAGAAACATCCCACTACTGGCGGGATTTTCATAGGGGGGACTTATCCACAGTGTTTAAATTATGAAATAAAGTTAGTCCTTGTTATAATAAAAGGCATTCAAAGGTCTGAAATTGTTCTTAAAGGTCTTCATTATTAATTAATCTTAAATTATATATTATGGTTCACGGTCAAAAACGAGGTTTTACGTTGTTGGAACTCTTAATCGTTATTGGTATTTTGGCGATTTTGGGTACAGTCACCGTATTGGTATTAAATCCAGCAGAATTGTTCCGACAAGCACGCGATTCTCAACGTATTGAGAATATGGGGGCGATGCGGAGCGCATTGGGTTTATTTACCGCAACAGTCACGGATCCGGATTTAGATGGTCTATCGTCTGTTAACGGAGTCACTGGTACTACCTATGCCTGTTCTACTAGTTGCTTCTTTTACACGTTAAGCGGCACAGCTCCGGGCGTAAATTGTAGCGGTCGTCACACTGCGGCACGAGCGAGCTATGCAAGTAGTACTCGAGTAATTGATGGAAATGGTTGGTTGCCAGTAACGTTAAACTTAATCCCAGGCGGTTCTCCGCTTTCTAGCTTACCAATCGATCCAATTAATGCTAATCAGAATTTCTTTTCGTATGTGTGCGATAGCACCACAAAGACATTTGAATTAAACGCAGTCATGGAGAGTGCGAAATATTCAAATGCTGGAACTAACGACATCACATCGACTGATGGCGGATCCAGCAGTTCAGTGTACGAAATTGGTACTTCTCCAGGCTTATCCCTTTAATACCGGTGAGAGTCTTGAAGTCAAAATCCCCCTTTCTGGGGGATTTTGTTTTCCAGTTGTTATTAACATTTTCGTTTCTTGGTCGAAAGAGTACTTGGTATGATAGTAATAGTCTTATTTCATTATGTTTAAATTTCTTAATCCAATTCTTTTATATTTAGTCCTATTACTTATTTTTCAAGTAGTCAATCGAAAAATAATCCAAAAATCCGGCGCCTGGATTTTTGTTGGCGCGACCGCGTTGGTACTGGGAGCCGCGAGCTACCTTTCGTATCATTATTATATTTCGTGGCAACAAGGAACCATTACTAAATTCTTATTGCCGCCTTATCAGAGCTGGCATTATTTTGCCAATTATGCCCTAATGCAATTTTTTGTTCACTATGCGGTTTCTTTCGTGGTCGCGGTAATAATGTGGGCTCTGATTAAAATCGCGAATCAAAGATTTCAAGATCGATTTATGCACCCGGAAGAGATGATGCTTTTTGTCACTGCTATTTTTCTTACTGGCCATCCTGGCTGGTTGATATATCTTGCCTTACTTTTGGGAGCGAGTGTCTTTCTGGCCGGTTTCCATTTTTGGAAAGTTGAGCACGAAGAACGACGAGTGTCGCTGTATTTCTTGTGGATACCAATGGCCATTGTCGCGTTGTTAGTCGCCGAAGGTCTGGTGACTAATTTTTCTTGGTTAGGAGCTTTAATTTTTAATCGTTAATAAGATACGCGGTATGCAAATTCCTGATCAAAAATTAAAAGAGATTCTGGTCAAAGAAGGTTTGATTACTGAAGCCGCCTTTGAGACGGTGGTGCAGGAATCCAAACGCATGAGCCAGAATGTCGCGGATATTTTAATTTCCCAAAATGTTATTTCGGAAAATTATTTTTCGGATTTATTATCCGAATATTTTAGTGTGCCGAAGGCGAGCTTGGAAAGCAAAACCATTGATGAAAGCGCGTTACGGCTCTTGCCGGAAGATTTAGCTCGACAAAAAAGAGTGCTCGTGTTTGGCCGCGAGGCAGATGGAGTAATCGATGTGGCAATGAAGGATCCGAGCGATCTGGAAACCGTTGCCTTTCTCAAACGTTTTTTAAAAGGCGATCTCAAGATTTTTCTTGCCTCCAGTCAGGATTTGAATCTGGGGTTGACGATTTATAGCCGTGGCTCCAGCGAAGAATTTAAAAAAACGATTGAAACTAATATCGAAGCCTCCTTTCGATCGCGAGCCGCCGGGATTGAGGAAGCGGCTTTGGAACTGCCGATTGTTGCTATTGTCGACACTTTAGTCGGTTATGGCGTGTCGAGTCGAGCTTCCGATATTCATATGGAAATTCTAGAAGATTCAGTAATGGTGCGTTATCGGATTGACGGGATTTTACATGAATTTATCCGTATGCCCAAAGAGGTGCATACATCTATTGTCGCGCGTATTAAGTTGCTTGCGGGATTGAAACTGGATGAACATTCCAAGCCGCAAGACGGCCGCTTTCGTCAGCAGTTGGGTTTAGACGTCATTGATATCCGTGTTTCCATTATTCCTACCTATTTCGGGGAAAAGGTAGAAATGCGTTTGCTCGCGGCGACTCAAAAACCGATTTCTTTTGAAGAGGTGGGGATGCTCGAAGATACTGCAAAAATACTGCGAGAGAATATTAAAAAAGCCTACGGTATGGTACTGGTGTGTGGCCCGACTGGATCTGGTAAAACCACGACTTTGTATTCCGTATTAAATATCTTGAATCAGCCGGAAGTGAATATTTCCACCATTGAGGATCCAATTGAATACAGTATTAAATACGTCAATCAAACCCAAATTAATCCGCAGGCGGGTATTACGTTTGCGACTGGGTTGCGTTCCTTGCTCCGCCAAGACCCAAATATTATTATGGTCGGGGAAATTCGGGATAACGAAACTGCGGATATTGCTGTGAATGCCGCGCTGACTGGCCATTTAGTGCTTTCTACTATTCATACCAACGATGCGCCGACTGCGGTGCCGCGGCTTTTAGATATGAAGATTCCACCGTTTCTTGTCTCGGCAGTCATTAATGTTATTTTTGCTCAGCGTTTGGTGGGAAAAATTTGTCTCGATTGTATTGCATCCTATAAAGTGGACGCAGGCTTATCCGTACTCTTGGAGAAACAATTTAAAGATTTAGGAATTGAAAAAGATTTTAAAACGCCGAAACTTTTATATAAAGGTCAGGGTTGCGCTTCGTGTGGTCATAGCGGTTTGAAAGGTCGGATGGGAATTTTTGAAATTATGGAATTCGACGATGAAATTCGCCAGTTTATAGTGAATCCGAACTTTGAATTGGATGGGTTGCGCCAGTTAGCCCGTACAAAGGGAATGCGGACTATGTTCGAAGACGGTATCATTAAGGCGGAGCGGGGCATGACTACAATTGATGAAGTGCTCCGAGTAATTCGAGAATAATACTATGAAATTTCATTATACCGCTTCCAATATCAGCGGTCGGATCGTCGAAGGGGAAATGGACGCAGAAAATTCGGATGAAGTATTAAGTTTTTTAGCCGGTAAATCCTTACGACCGATTTCTTTGCGTTCATTTAAAGAAGGAGAAGGGGTCAATACTCGGTCTATCTTTGGTCAGACTATTAATGTGGCAGACAAGATTTTTTTGACTAAATATCTCGCGCTGATGCTTCGGGCGGGTACAGATCTGTTTCGGGCGATTGACGTTCTTATTCGAGATTTAGAAAAACCAGTACTCAAAGCATTTCTCATAGAAATTCGGACCTCGCTGGAAAAAGGACAATCTTTTTATTCCACATTCGCGAAATACCCCCAATATTTTTCTTCCGTATTTGTAAATTTAGTACGAGCGGGTGAGGCATCAGGTAATCTGGAATCGGTCTTTATGACCTTGAGTATTTCGCTTGAGAAAGAACAGGATATTCGCAATAAAGTTCAGGCGGCGCTGGTCTATCCACTTATTTTACTTGGTCTTTCTATGTTGATTCTTGTGCTCTTGATCAGTTTTGCTTTACCAAAAATCGCGACTGTATTTCAAGGTACTGGCTATGAGCCGCCGATTTTTTCCCGCATAGTGTTTGCGATCGGATTATTTCTGAATAAATATATATTTTTGCTTTTGCCCGTTGGAGTGTTGCTTATATTCCTTTTTTGGTTGATTTTCTTCCGGCTGGATCCTAAAAAAAGAATTCTTTCTCGATTCCTTTACAAAGCGCCAGTTATCAGTAAGGTACTCAAAGAAATCGCGTTGCAACGATTCGCCAGTACGCTGGCCTCACTCATTAAAGCGGGAATGCCGATCCTTGATTCGTTGGAAATTACTGCGGATGCGGTTGGATCAGAAGCGTTGAAACAAAGTTTGCAGAGAATTGCCCGAGAGGGTATTACTAAGGGACTGACTGTTGGCGAAGCATTCCGGCGTGAACCGGAATTTCCGATGGTTGTTTCTAATTTGATTTCTGTTTCAGAAAAAGCTGGCCATACGGAAGACATTTTAAAAACCCTCGCGGATTTTTACGAATCAGAAATCGACACTTCGGTAAAAACGCTGGTTTCCTTTGTGGAGCCAGTCTTGCTTCTTTTTATCGGCGTGATGATTGGTGGTATTGCGCTTGCGATTATTGTCCCGATTTATCAATTAGTCGGAGCAGTCTAAGAGTATGCACGGAACAAACACACGCGGAGTAACATTAATTGAAGTACTGCTCGTGATCGGCTTTATGGCAATCCTTGGCGGAATTGGTGTAACCAATTTTGTTAATCTTCGCCGCGCTAATGAATTTGATGGAGCAGTAAAAATTTTCTTAAGCTACCTTCGCTCTACTCAACAGCGGGCGATTTCTCAAGATCAATCCTTGAAATGGGGAGTGCGCGTCAATGTTCCCGATCCCGGACAAGATTTTTATTCCATTTTTTCCTGTAATAGTAATTGCTCGGCTACAACCATAACGGACATGGTATATTTAAATCCGGATTTTCAATTTACCACTCCCGCGCAAGGCAGTGTCTCGCAGGATATTATTTTTGCCACCCAAACTGGTCTACCAGAGAATGGAGCGACGACGATTGTGATTGGGCGCGTGAGCGATCCAGCGACCACGAAAACCATCACTATTTCGGCGCAAGGTTTAATTGAATTGGTTGCTTCTTAAGGTTACAATTATATATATGTATACGCGGCCGCAGAGATATGACGCTGGGCAATCTTTGATTGAGGTGCTTATTGGTTTAGGTATTAGTGTGATTATGATTACTGCCGCCACCGGTTCTTTGTATCTCGTGCTTCGTTCGGGAAATGCGAATGAACAAAATCAAGTTGCGGGTTCGCTTGCGAGCGCGCTTTTAGATAATGCGACCGCGTTGGTGCAATCCAGTTGGCTTTCTATATATAATCTTCAGAAAGGATCCAGCGACCTTTATTTCCTTGCCACTTCGACTGGGCAATTTGCCGTGACCAGCGGCCAAGAAAACGTAACGATTGGTGGCATTGCGTATCAGCGTTCTTTTTATATTGAAAACGTGTCTCGGGCTCTGGGTACGCGGGATATTCAAACCACATATGATTCCGCAAACGATGATCCTTCTACGCAAAAAATTACTGTGCAGATCGTGTGGGGGCAATCAGGAGCGTCTACATTGCAAGTGGTGAGTTATCTCACGCGTTGGAATCTGCGATTTACAAATCAAACTGATTGGCGGGGTGGCACTGGCTTTGGCGGACCAGTGACGGAATTTGGAGATCGTTTTAGCAGTACGACCGGCATTAATGTCAGTCCAACGTATGCGACTGGATCGATTAAATTAATAGGTTTTTAATTACCATGAAGAAAAACTTTTTTATTATCGGTCTGTATCTACTTGGGGTGATAGTGGTGCTCGCGGCTCCGAATATTGATCCGACGAAACGTTGGGCGTGGAACGATAGTATTGGCTGGATTGATTTTCAATATAGTCAGAATCCGAATGCGGAAGTCACAGCCTCGGAACTGCGAGGTTATGCTTCCTCGTCCGTTGGTTTCATTTCGGTTAATTGTGCCTCTGGGCCTCCGGGAAGTAATTGTAACGTGAATTATAAGGTAACGAATGACGGTACTGGCAATCTGTCCGGTTGGGGATGGAATGATCAGATTGGCTGGATTAGTTTTAACTGCGCTAATACTGGTACGTGCGCAACTGCAAATTATCAAGTCACCATTGATACCAACGGTGATTTTAACGGTTGGGCGTGGAATGATGTAGTGGGCTGGATTAGCTTTAACTGTGCTAATACGGGCACCTGTGGCACGGTAAATTATAAAGTGAATACGAATGCGAATCTTACCGTCGCCATCGGAGAATTGATTTCTAGTACGTTTGATACTGCAACTACGTCCGCATTCTATACAATTACCTATCAAGGTACGAAACCCGCCGGCACAAATGTGAAGTTTCAATTCGCTTCCAGTAATTGCCAAAATGGCGCTACGAATGTGCCGCTGTGCAATAGTGGCGATTGGTCCACTGGTTTTAAGGGTCCGGATGGTTCTGGCGTTACATACTATATTCCTACCGGACCGAATACGCCCATAGAAATCTCTACTCAATTCCATAACAACCATCGCTATTTTCGCTATCAAGTGATATTGGAATCCGATGTCTGGAGAACTCTTTCCCCCCAAGTCGACGATATTTTAATTGGTTGGAGCCGATGAGATTCCAGATAAGAAAAAATATTCAAGGAATTGCCGCGTTGCCGACGATGCTCGCGTTGGGCGGCATTATTGTGAATATTGTGATTGTAATCGCGCTTGGCGTGTATCTTTTAACGAACTCGCAATTTGGCCAGAAATTAATGTCGGAAGCGGCCGCGGCCGCGCGAGCCGGAATTCAGGACGGCTTAATTCGCATCGCGCGTAATCGGGAATATTCCGGTACGTATAACCTGACTGTCAGTAACCGGACAGTGAACGTGGATATCTGCAAAGAATTATCGCCGCCGCAATGCGTGGGCGTGGGAAAGCGGCGTATCACTGCAATTGGCAACGCGATGACTCGCAGTGTGAAAATGGAAGCAATTGTTTCCCTTTCCCCAATTGGGGAAATTCAATTAGAATCAATTAAGGAGACGCCCTTGTAAAATTTTATGGACAGTCAATTTTGGCTTCAAATGAAAAATCGTTTTTTTACGTTATTGAATCCCACTCCGCCAGTGGGCGGTTTAGAGATTAGTGATACGGGTGTTCACTATATCCTACTTCAGGATGGTCTTTTGCAAAAAGCGGGAGTGAATTTAGATCCGGGAGTGATTGATGAAGGACGGTTAAAAGATAAGGAACAATTTCTCAAAGCTTTGGTCAGTTTGAAATCTCAATTAGGAAATCCTAATCAAAAACTCTCCGTGGTAGCAGTGATTCCTTCCAATAATATCTATACTCAAGCTTTTAATTTACCGTGGTTGAGTGAAACCAATTTAGAGGAAGCCGCAAACTTGAATCTGCAAATGATCTCGCCGGTAGACAGTAAAAGCGCCTATTCGGATTGGCAGAAATTAGGCGATGCGCAAACCGGCGGCAAATTGGAGTTACTTGGCGCGTTTGTAAACAAACCCATAGTGGATGATTTTCTTGCGACGCTGGAAGAAGCCGGTTTTTTAGTGGTGGCGGTGGAATTTCCTAGTTTGGCAATGAGTCGCACGATTCAGGTATATACAAAAACGCTGGATAGTAAAACGCCGCAAGTCATCTTATTTATTTCTGGGGATGGTTTGGATTTTTTAATTCTCAAAGATGGACATTTGTATTTTAGTTACTTTGTCTCTTGGGCTTCGATTAAGGGTAATAGTAATCAAGATACGCACGAAATTCTCCTTAAAGTATTCAGTCAAGTACTGATTCAGGAAATGAAAAAAGTATTTACCTTTTACAGTAGTCATTGGGGTGGTCAGGCGAATAATATTGTCTTGATTACCCATGGTTTGCATAAAGAAATATCTCAAATGATTCACGATGTGTTTCCGGTTATGCAAGTCCAATTGTTGACGTTGGAAGGAGTGGGCGACCTTGCGCCTTCTTGGTATGTTGCGTTGGGTTCCGCGTTACGCGGTCAAATACCACGGGATCAGGATCACTTAATCACTCTTTCGCCAGTAGGTACGGAAGCACATTTTTATCGGCGGGAACTGATGAATTTTATCCATGTGTGGAAAAATGTTTTGATTACTACCACTGGATTTCTTTTTCTTGCATTTGTCATCAGTCATATACTTTTGTATAACGCGAGTCAGCGACTGGAAGTGGACATACAAGCAATTGGCCAGAATCCGCAAGTCGCGGAAATTGATGCGTTGAGCCGCGCGGCTTCAGATTTTAATCTGCTCACGAGCAAAGCCTTGACTGCGAAAACGCAAACCGATGATTTTTTGCCGATCTTCCAGAATCTCGTGAGTTTAGCGAGAGCTTCCGGAGTGTCGGTCACCCGTATTTTTGTGGATAGCGCGCGGGTCTCGATTCTTTTTAACGGCAAAGCGCCAAATGAGACAACGGTGGTGAATTTTAAAAATAAGCTTTTAGAGCAAAAGCAATTTACGAATGTGAGTTTACCGCTCGCGGAGATTATATCGAATCCCGACAATAGTGTCTCATTTAGCTTGAGTTTCGGTTTTTAAGAATTCCGTCGCAGTGGCAAAAACAGTGGCTAAAATTTTCCGGTGCGCCGGCTTAATTTTTTTCAGCACAAACTCCAACGCTTCTTTTTCGTTATCTGCTGGCCGGATGCCGATGCGAAGTCGCCAGAATTTTTTTGTTTTCAGTTGCGTCATAATGCTTTCAATGCCTTTGTGGCCAGCGGAGTTTCGGTCAAAAGAAATTTTATATTTGCCGAGCGAGATATCGGAATCATCGTGAATGACCAAAAGGTGTTCTGGCTTTACATTGTGAGCGCGAAGCGCTTTCTTCACATCTTTACCCGTCTCGTTCATATATGTTGTATTGGTAAGGAGGGGGAGGGATAAGGATAGGTCGGGGTGTTTGTGGAGATGCTCAATCATTAAAAAACCAACATTGTGGTAGGTAGAGCGGTATTCCGGGCCCGGGTTTCCAATCCCGAAAATCAGTTGCCATTTTAGTTTACTTGCGGCCATGTTCCTATTGTATTAGAATGGACACCATGAAGCAATTTTTCCTAGCTGTTTGGGAAGTAGTGGAAGTAGTTGCAATTGCTGTAGTTACCGTCTTTGTTATTCGCACCTATTTGGTACAGCCATTTTTAGTGAGCGGCGCCAGTATGGAACCCAATTTTTCTACCGGTGATTATTTGATTATTGATGAAGTATCGTATCGATTTCGCGAGCCGAGTCGCGGCGAAGCCATCGTGTTTCGGTATCCGGAAAATCCTTCCGTATTTTATATTAAACGAGTTATCGGCGTGCCAAATGAGCGGGTCATTGTGCATGACGGCAAAGTGAAGATTATTAATATGGAACATCCACAGGGCTTTATGGTGGAAGAGCAGTATTTAAATCCGAGTATTCGGACTATGGGAGAAATTGACGAAGTTCTTGGCAAAGATCAATATTTTGTTTTAGGTGATAATCGTAATTATAGTTACGATTCTCGGAATTGGGGTTTATTGCCAAAAGATAATGTCATCGGCGTTGTCCGTTTACGATTATTCCCTTTCAATGAATTAAAAGCGTTTACTTACTAAACACGGATTATGGCTACAACAAAAAAACCGGTGAGTTTTCAATCGCCAAAAGGAATGCACGATATCTTGCCGCAAGAACAGGGCTGGTGGGATAAAGTCCGCAGAGAATTAAAAGAATCAGTGGAATTTTATAATTTTTCTCGCATTGAAACTCCGATTGTGGAAGATGCGGGACTGTTTGAACGTTCGGTAGGTGAGGGAACGGACATTGTGGAAAAACAAATGTTTGTCTTTCGTACGAAAGGCGACGATCGACTCGTACTGCGACCAGAAGGTACGGCGTCGGTTGCTCGAGCCTATATTCAACACGGCTTAAGTCACCTTGGCCAACCGCTCAAGTTATATTACGAAGGGCCATTATTCCGCTACGAACGTCCGCAAGCCGGACGATATCGCCAGTTTCATCAGATTGGTTTTGAAATTTTAGGCGGGGACGATGAGCCAGTGTATGAGCTACAAGTCATTTTGCCAATCTATCGGATGCTCGAAGGTCTGCGCTTGAAGAAATTAAACATTAAAGTTAATACGATTGGCTGTAAAACATGTCGGCCAAATTATATCCGGAAACTACAGGACTATTATAAAGGCGTGCAAAAGCAAATTTGCAAAGATTGCGCGCGCCGGTTGCAGACCAATCCGTTGCGGGTGCTGGATTGCAGTGAACCGGAATGCCAAAAAGTGAAAGAAAACGCGCCAAGTATCCTCGATTCCATTTGTAGTTTTTGCAATAAGCACTTTAAAGCCGTTCTGGAATATCTGGAGGATTTAGGTTTGCCGTATCAGCTTGACACGCGTTTAGTCCGTGGTTTGGATTATTATAATCGGACTGTCTTTGAAATCTATGTTGAGGGTATGGACGTGGCGCTCGCGAGCGGTGGCCGTTACGATTATTTGATGGAAATGTTAGGTGGCCGAGCCACGGCGGCTGTGGGTGGAGCCTTGGGAGTAGAGCGAGTGATTGAAGCAATGAAAGCGAATAATGTCACACTCACTACGCGGACGAGAACAAAAGTATTTTTGATTTATATTGGCGCGCTGGCGAAGCGTCGCAGTCTGGCGCTGTTGGAGGAATTCCGGAAATCCCACATTGGAGTTATGGAATCGCTCGGTAAGAATTCTCTGAATGCCCAACTACGCTCTGCGAATAAAGAAGGTTCGGAGTTTGCGCTCATCCTCGGGCAAAAAGAAGCTTTTGAAGAATCCATCATTATTCGGGACTTAAAAACCGGCGTTCAGGAAATCGTGCCGTTAAAGAAAATTGTGCAGGAAATCAGAAAACGGGTGTAGTATGGAATGTGTTTTTTGTAAAATTGCCCAGAAGCAAATTCCCGCGGAGATCATAGCGGAAAGCGATCGAGTGATTGTGTTTAAAGATATTCGGCCCTCCGCGCCCACGCATCTTTTGGTAGTTCCCAAAGAGCATATTCAATCCATTGATCATTTAGAAAGTAATCATCGGGAGATTATCGCAGAACTAATCTATGCGGCTAAAAATGCGGCTCGGACAGCGGGTTTGAAAGGGTATAAATTAGTGTTTAATGTCGGTCGGGAAGGAGGGCAAGTCATTGATCATCTACATCTTCATATTTTGGGTGGTTGGACTCAAAAAGCCGATATTGCCGCCATGCCGCATCCAGAATTGGACAAATAAATTAGAATCGTTATAATAGAACCACTTATGTTTGTACGAAAAAAAGAAGGGGAAACCACCGGATCGCTCTTGTACCGTTTTAGCAAAAAGGTACAGCAAAGTGGTATTCTGAAAGAGGTGAAGAAACGTCGCTTTCATAGACGGCCGATTAATAATACGAAACGCCGCCAATCCGCGATTCATCGAGAAGCGCAAAAGAAAGACCGAGAACGGTTGCGCAAATTAGGGTTACTCTAAATGAGCCTCAAAGATACATTAATGCAAGATCTCAAAGAAGCGATGCGCGCCGGAGCGGCGGATCGCGTGAGTGTGTTACGATTGATTAATTCCGGTTTGAAAAATAGAGCCATAGAAAAAAAGACCAAAGGCCAATCAGAAGAATTGAGTGATGAGGATGTAATGGAGGTAATCCAAAAAGAAGCAAAGAAACGGCGAGAATCGATTGAGGTGTTTACTAAAGGTGGCCGTCCGGAGTTAGCAAGCAAGGAACAAGCCGAGTTAAGTATGATCGAAGCGTATTTGCCGAAACAGCTCACGCGAGAAGAAGCAATTGCAGTAATCGATCAAGTGCTCGCCAAGGTGCCGGACAAAAGTAATGTCGGGCTGGTAATGAAAGCAGTGATGGCCGAGTTGAAGGGAAAGGCCGATACTAAAATGGTGAGCGAGATTGTGAAAACAAAACTGGGTTAAGCCCAGTTTTTTGTTCTTAATAATATATATAATTATGCACAGCTACCGCTCCTCACATTTTTCTTTTATACTATTTTAATATTGTCACACATGAAGTTAGAACTTACCTTTTTAGATCCATCGGTGAAAAAATTTCGTTCTCTTTTGGTCTCAAAAACGAAATGGCTCGAGGGAGTACTTCGCGGCACGGGAGAAATCGAAATCTATATTGTTTCCAGTCCGCGCATGCATCGGCTCAATAAGCAATTTTTAAAGAAAGATCGGGCCACGAATGTATTATCCTTTCCCAAGCCACGTAATTTTCCCGGATCAAAATTAGGAGAAGTCTATTTGGATCCTCGGTACATTGCCGCTCATAAAGAAGATTTGCAGTTGATGCTCGTGCATGGCATTTTGCACATTTTGGGATATGACCATATGCGGAAAAATGATAGAATAAAGATGGAAAAGAAGGAGCGCGCGCTCCTTAAAGATTTACGCCATGTCGCATAATTATGTAACCGGTTTGGATATCGGTTCTTCGAGTGTCAAAGCAGTTGTTGCGGAGCTTAAAAAAAGCGGCCAATTAACTTTGCTTCGAGCGTTCAAATCACCCTCGGCCGGCATGCGGCGCGGGTCAGTGGAAGATCTTGCGGAAATGACTCGCTCTTTGAATGTGATTTTTACGGAAATCCGGAAAATCTCCAAAGAAGCCTTGAAAAACATTTTTTTGAATATCGGTGGTCCGGATATTCATATCCAATCTTCCAAAGGAATTGTAGCGGTATCTCGTGCGGATTACGAAGTATATCAAGATGATATCGAGCGAGTGGTGCAAGCTTCGCAAGCCATTAATTTGCCGCCAAATCGAATCGTGATTCATTCTCTCGTGAAAGAATATTTAGTTGATGGTGTTGGTGATATTCAAGATCCGCTGGGAATGATTGGGAATCGTTTGGAGGTGAACAGTTTGATTATTGATGCGTTTGCGCCGCGAGTGAAGAATTTAACGAAATGTTTAGAGATGGCTGGTGGTACGGTGAACTCGCTTATTTTATCGCCGCTCGCGTCCGCGCGTTCCGTACTCACTCGCAATCAAAAAGAGTTGGGCGTTGCGGTTGTGGATATTGGATTCGGCACAACCAGTTTATGCGTGTTTGAGGAAAATAAATTAATCCACACTGCCATCGTGCCAGTCGGTTCGGGAAATATTACTAATGATTTGGCGATCGGTTTGAAAACGAGCATCGAGGCCGCGGAAACTATCAAGCTTTCTTTTGGTTCCGCAATGTCCAAAGGGATCTCCGTGCGCGAAACCATTGACCTGCGAAAAATTGATGCGAATGCGAAGACGAATCCAACCAAAAAGTTTGTGGCCGACATCATTGAGTCTCGACTTGCCGAGATTTTCGAATTCGTTAATAATGAACTTAAAGCAATCGGGAAGGCTGGCCATTTGCCGGCGGGTACGGTACTGGTAGGGGGTGGTGCCAAATTACCGGGTATCGTTGATTTGGCGATTCAAGAATTGCGTTTACCAGCTCAAATTGGCATTCCCGAAACTGCTTCTTTGGAAGTAGTCAGCGGGGAGTTGAATTTGCAGTTAGAAGATCCAGAGTTCAGTTGTGCGGTGGGTTTGACCTTATGGGGGAATGATCGAATGTCCCCGAAAGGCGGTCAAATTGCCGGAATGAACAATCTTTGGAAGAAAATCCTAGATCATTTATTACCATAATTATTCATTATATATACTGTGAGTACAAAGAATAAAAAAGAAGAGAACGACTCGGCAATTTCCCACGGGGTGGCGAAAATTAAGGTGGTGGGTGTGGGTGGCGGTGGTGGCAATGTGGTGACCCGAATGAAAAACGATGCGTTACGCAACGTTGATTTTATTGCGATTAACACTGATGCCCAAGATTTGGAATACTGCACCGCGAAGAAAAAAATTCATATTGGTAAAAATTTAACCAAGGGTTTGGGAACGGGGATGAATCCGGAAATTGGCCGGCAAGCGGCGGAAGAAACTCGTTCGGAAATTATTGAAGCACTCAAAGGTGCGGATTTAATTTTTATTACGGCTGGTCTGGGTGGTGGCACGGGTTCCGGCGCGGCGCCGATTATTGCCGAAGTGGCGAAAGAGTTGGGAGTATTGACGGTGGCAGTGGTAACTAAACCATTTTCTTTTGAGGGTGCCCAACGGGCGCGCATTGCGCAAGACGCGCTGATGAAATTAAAAGATAAAGTGGACACGTTAATTATTGTTCCCAATGATCGGATTTTTACGGTGATTGATAAAGACACGCCACTGATGAAAGCGTTTGAAGTGGTGGATGATGTGTTGCGCGAAGCAGTGTTGGGTATTGCTGATCTGATTGCAATGCCGGGAATCATCAATGTGGATTTTGCGGACGTGAAAGCGATTATGCAAGAAGCGGGGACAGCAATTGTCGGCATTGGTGTGGCGTCTGGCCAAGAGCGCGGTATGAACGCGGTCAATCAAGCAATTAATTCGCCGCTCCTGGAAGTTTCAATTGATGGCGCGAAAGGTGTGCTTTTCGGTGTGTTCGGCGGTAAGGATTTGAAGATGAGCGAAATCAATGACATCGCGAAAACCATTGCCGCTTCCATTGACCCAACGGCAAAAGTTATTTTTGGCGCGTATCACGATCGGAAAATGAAAATCGGACAGATTAAAGTAACCTTGATCGCGACTGGTTTTAGTGAAGTAGGAATGGGGAAGAGTCTTATCGGCGCTCCAAGTTTGTTCAGTGTCCCAATCATGGAAAAGAAAATTGATATGCCCAGTGCGTCAGAAAAAAAAGAAACCAGCACTCACGAAAAATCCACGAAAGAAAAAGCAGCGGCAGCCAAGAAATCGAACGATGTGTGGGACATCCCAACTTTTCTGCGAAGGAAGAAATAGATTGTCTCCAGAAATGACGAATCTCGCGCTCAAAGGCGCGATTTTTGTTTTTCTGGAAGAAAATCAATTCCGCTTGGATTTTTAAGGCAATTTTTTCTTAATCAGTAGGGATATATCGATGACTATCATCCATAGCGTCATAAAAGATACTATTGGTCAAAGACTTATGCACTTTTTCTTTTGAAAATTGCTCTGAAAAAAATATAATGAATAGACGAAATTAATCATTATTATTCTCACCTTATGTCGCCAGTTAAAATCAAAGCGAGTTTCCAGTACATTCGCAAACGGGACGGTCGATTAGTAAAATTTGATCAAGAACGAATTACCGATGCCGTAGTGAAAGCGATGAAAGCCACGGACGAAGGCGGTTTAGAAGTAGCGCTCCAAATTTCTGACGCGGTGCTCAAAGATTTGATCAAGAAGCATACCAAGAACGGCGCGATGCCGGCGGATTATTCTCCGCACATCGAAGAAATCCAAGATTTAGTGGAAACTCATTTGATTTTGAGCGACTTCGCGAAAACCGCGAAGGCGTATATTCTCTATCGAAACGAACGATCACGGCTTCGAGAGAAGCGGCGCGAGATTCCGGAGCACGTAAAGAAACTGGCCGAGGAGAGTAAAAAATATTTCCGGAACTCCCTTTCGGAATTTGTATATTATCGTTCCTACTCCCGTTGGATTGATGATGAGGGCCGTCGGGAAACTTGGATCGAAACCGTGGATCGCTTTATGACGTTTATGAAAAAGCGATTGGGCGAAAAAGTTCATGAGAATGAATACGGCGAATTGCGCGAAGCAATTTTAAAACAGGAAGTGATGCCGTCGATGCGATTGATGTGGGCGGCGGGTCACGCGGCGGAGAAAACCAATGTGTCCGCGTACAACTGTTCTTTTATTGCGCCGCGCAAATTAAAAGACTTTGCGGAAATTATGTATCTCGCGATGTGCGGCACTGGAGTAGGTTTTTCTGTTGAACGGCAAAATGTGCATGCGTTGCCGCAAATCAAAAAACAATCAGCGGTGAAAAAAATGCCAGTACATCTTGTCGAGGATAGTAAAGAAGGTTGGGCGGATGCGTTCCATCTGGGTATGAAGGCGTGGTTTGATGGGCACGATGTCAAATTTGATTACAGCCAACTTCGTCCAGCCGGCGCGCGGTTACATACGATGGGCGGGAAATCTTCTGGCCCCCAGCCGTTGATTAACTTAATGGAATTCACTAAGGCTAAAGTTTTAAGCCGCCAAGGCCAGCGGTTAAGTAGTCTGGATGCTCACGATATTATCTGTAAAATTGGAGAAATTGTGGTTATGGGTGGTGTTCGGCGTTCCGCGCTGATCTCCCTCTCCGATTTAGATGATCAAGAGCTTCGAACCGCGAAACAAGGTCAATTTTACGTCACGCATCCGGAGCGGGCAATGTCCAATAACTCCGCCGTCTATAATGAAAAGCCCAAGGCAACGGAATTTATGGAAGAATGGTTGGCGCTCGCGAAAAGCGGCACTGGCGAACGGGGTATTTTCAATCGAGGCAGTTTGGAACAGCAATTGCCAGCGCGCCGCTGGAAAGTATTTAAAAAAGATGCCGCTACCTGCGGCACGAATCCGTGCGGGGAAATTGTTTTGAAATCCAAACAATTCTGCAATTTATCTGAAGTCATCGCGCGCGCGGAAGACACAAAAGAATCACTCTTGCGCAAAGTCCGCTTGGCGGCAATTTTAGGAACGTATCAATCCACGCTCACGGATTTTCCATATTTATCTAAAGAATGGAAAGAGCATTGCGAGGAAGAACGTTTACTCGGTGTTTCGATTACCGGTCAATGGGATTGTCCGGCAGTGCGTGATGAAAAAGTCTTACGCACGATGAGAGACGAAGCCGTGGCCGTGAATAAAAAGTATGCTGGCCGTTTTGGGATTAATGCTTCGACGTGTGTTACATGCGTGAAGCCATCCGGCACAGTTTCCCAATTAGTGGATGCGTCATCTGGTTTGCATGCGCGGCATGCGAAATACTATATTCGCCGGATTCGTATTGCCGCATCGGATAGTTTGTTCAGTATGCTTCGCGATCAAAAAGTGCCGTATCAACCGGAAGTTGGCCAATCCGAGGGAACCGCAAGTACGTACGTGATTGAGTTTCCCGTCGCGGCGCCGAAGCATGCTACATTCCGTAAGGAATTAACTGCCGCGGAACAATTAGATTATTGGAAAAAAGTGAAAACGAATTTTACCGAACACAATCCATCTGTCACTATTTCTGTTGCGGACAATGAATGGTTGGAAGTAGCGAATTGGGTCTATGCGAATTGGGGTATGATTGGCGGACTTTCGTTCTTGCCACGTGATGAGCATGCGTATGCGTTGGCGCCTTACGAAGAAATCACTGAAGAAACTTATCTGGAACGAGCCAAGAATTTTCCGGACATTGATTTTGCTCAAATTCTACTCTACGAAAGAGAGGATGAAACTCAAGGATCAAAAGAATTGGCCTGCGTGAGTGGGGTCTGTGAGATTCAGTAAATTAAAAATCTCCGCCTTAAGCGGAGATTTTTAATTTCAGGTTTAACAATTACACTCCCCAATTGGTCTTTTGCAAGTCGGGCAAGTCTCTTCTTCCGGAGTCTGGGGGCTATTTGGGTCTTTCATAGATAATGAAATACGTTATATTTAAGCCGGCCCTTTTAAGTATTCATTTATTATAGCATATTGCGTCTTCCCGCCAGACTTTAATTTTTTTTCGAAGTCTGCTATATTATCCAAATATTCCCCAGTACCTGGCTGGGTAATAAAGATTCCCCGGTAGCTCAGCGGTAGAGCGGCGCCCTGTTAAGGCGACGGTCGTAGGTTCGATCCCTACCCGGGGAGCCAAAATAAAAACACTACGCATAAGCGTAGTGTTTTTATTTTACGTGGCTATGTGATTACCGAGTTAGAACTTTTAGCAATAAAGAGATAAAATAGAATCAATGAACCCAATATCTATACTTATCGGTCGGCAGGGATTTTCACAAATAATTTTGTTCGGCATTATTGCCGTCATTATTCTGGCTGGAGCCGGCGGATTTTTGCTACTTCCAGAAAAGAAAATACCCTCCTCTGAAAACGAAAAAACGTTACAACAAGAAGTATCTTTTATCGAGCCGACTCCTTTGAGAGCAGAGCCTGTAGGTACATCTTCTCTGCCGGCATCATCGGAACCGGGGGTGAAACCAAAACCGACCATTCCATTAACTCCGAATCAAAATCATCAGAACCAAGATTATGAAGTCCAAACCCGGCAACCTAGAGATCCTTGGAAAGATCCTCTACCACCCGTTCCGGCTAATCTTGCCTTACCGTTTACGCCAAAAGATATACGAAAAACTGACGGATTAATTAGTCCGTATGGTCTTGTCAGACACTCTAGAGATACTGGAGTTGGACATGGTGGAATAGATTTTCCGCTTGAATTTGGTAGTTCGATCTACGCCGTGGTTGACGGAACTATAATAAAAAACGAAAAAGAGGACAACGGAGGAGGAAATACGGTTGATGTGCTTATTTTACCGAACAAATTTTTGGGAGAAGGATGGATATTCAAGTATGAACATATAACTCTAGGACCGGAGTTGATGATTGAAAACAGGGTGCAAAAAGGACAGAAAATAGGGACAAATGCCCTGAAACAGGGAGATAATAATCATATTGGTCTCGAGTATCATATCAAAAATTTCACCATTGCTCGCACCAAAATTTGCTGGGTAGATCTTCTTGAGCCGACCGTCAGACAACAATTGGAAGATGAATTTAATCAGACAAAAAAGACTCAAGCGTTTTTGGAGTCGTGGCAGACGGCAAACGAAGAAGGTTACTATCAATACAAAGGTCTTTTAGATAAAACAAAATATCCGGACGGACCGCAACTTTGTTATAGCCTAGGAACCGATGCGAGAATTTCTGTGAATATGCAGTAGGGTAAGTTTATGCGTTTGCGTAAGCTCTCAAATCTGGTATGTAAATATACTTATTTTGTCTCTCGAAAATGGTTCTAACATTGTTCACAGTGCGGAGCCAAGAAATAGAAAATAGTTGGATATGATTTATGAGTGTAAGAAAACATATTGAGAAACACAATGTTCAGATGAAATTTATTGGAGGGATCTTTACATCCCTAAATCGTCTTGAAAATTGTATAAACCACGTAATATCATCTGCGTTTATTGATCTTCTTAATAAGAATCAACATAAACTATATTTTATAGGTTCAATTCTTGCCGATGAAAAAATATTCCGTCAGTTTGAGGAGAAAAGATTAATGTTTATAAGACTCGTTGAAACAGCTGATTACATAGTAAAATCTGATAACATTAATATAGAATTTGAAGTAAACAAATATAAAAATCTAGCTAAAAAAATCCAGAGGATGCAAGAGATTAGAAATGATATTGCTCATAATTACATACTACCTAGTACTGAAGTAGAAGGAGAATACTATAAACAAAAACCCCTCATCAAACTTTTTGAGGAAAAAGGTAAGATGCAGGGTAGTTTTGTAACTAAAAAATTAAATTTAGAAAAGATCCAAGACGAATGCATTCACCTTTGTGATGAGTGGGAATCTTTGATGGGAGAAATGATGGAAAAATTCGCTAACATATTTAATCACGCATAGACATTAGTCTCATTTACAGTGTTCGGAAAATAGGTAATGTGGGGAGCCAAGAAGAATTAGCATCGCTAAAAGGGTATTGAATACGATTATTAAGATAAAAAATGATGAAAGCCCGAACCCCGACGATAGTAACTAAAGCAAGGGATTCAGCGTTCTATTAATATGAACATTTCAAGGACAAAATTCGTTATTCTCTTCATCATTTCTGGGTTCGCTTTTCTTTTTATTACTACTTCACTTTTGGGATCAACGGGCCCTCGAGGCTTCCCCAAGCACCCAGACTCTTTCCTAGGAACGGCGTCACCAATAGCCTGGAAGAATGCCATATCAACAATTATATTACCTATAAAAATTGTTTTAATAGGACCCTTGTTGCTTTCTACCGATTTTTTGCGGGATGATCCGCCACCCCCATTTATTGGTCTCTATCTCATTTTCTACTGGACGATTCTTGCCTCAATTATTCATTATCTCCTTGGTAAAATAAAACGTTCTTAACTTCATCTAGATCTTGTTACTTCAGCAGATTGATTCTAGTTAGAATATATATCATGCCAAGCTTAGCTTTTACCGTAAAAGTGATTTCGATAGGTATTGTGATAGCAGTGAGTTTCGCTGCGAGTATGTTCGTCTATGCCGTAGTAAGCGATCGTATTTTGTATCAACAACAAGCGTTGGACATGCATGGCGGGGACACTTCGCAAGTACGCATATTTAATAAGCTGCCAGGTTTTGATGGGGAAACAGGAGTGAGCGTTTATCAAAAAGTTGAACGGGTACTCAAATATGCAATCTTATTTATCTTGCTGACGTTTGGCGTCTTTTTTCTGATGGATGTAATGTGGCATTTACAGTTACATCCTGTGCAATATTTACTTGTAGGACTGGGACTCGCAGAATTTTATCTCTTACTTCTTGCCTTAACTGAACATATTGGATTTCTTACGGCATATATTGTTGCAGCCGTGATGACGATTGTGTTAATTACACTGTATAGTTATTTTATTTTACGAACGGCAAGGGGAGCGGTGGGCATCGCAGCAATGCTTACGCTTGTGTACGCGTATTTATTAATTGTGCTTCATCTCGAGATATATGCGCTGCTTACTGGCGCATTACTGCTCTTTGTATTGCTGGCTACTATCATGATAATTACGCGAAAGATCGATTGGAACCGGGCATTTGAATTTGAGTCACGACCGAAATAGGCAGGAAATTATCGCTTGATGTAAAATAATCTTGTGACTAGAAAAGAACTCCTCGCTGGTATGGCGCATAAACTGCCAGCGGATTTACAAAAAGCTATTACTTCAACGTCTGCCGCACTTGAAGTATGGGAGGATATTACGCCACTTGCGCGCAATGAGTGGATTTGTTGGGTTACGTCTGGCAAAAAAGTGGAGACGAGGAGTATCCGAATTGAGAAGGCGCTTTCGAAGCTTAAGGGCGGAATGCGTCGGCCTTGTTGTTGGGCCGGTTGCCCTCACCGTCCACGGCTCGGAGCTTTAAAATAATCGCTTCAACGCAACCACGTTTCTGCTTGCGATTCAGGGAAAACAGATGGGCAAACACCATTCCCTGCTGCAAATAAAATCTCGGCTTCTGAAACTAATTTAATGAAGGCCCATTGCTGGTTATCGGAATAACAAACTAACTCTCCCGGAGTAACATTGGATGGATATTTCTTTGGTGAAAAATCTGTCATATTAAAATAGGAATTCTTTCCCTGAACTACATCTTGTTGGTTGGGGAAAGCCAAACCATCTTTTCGCGTTGCAATCTGCACAGTATTGTATTCTTGCGCAATTGCAAGATAGTCACCGCGCTTATCAGTACTATCGTCCTTAAACCACCCTCCGGAGAGTGTGCCTGCAATATCACGAGACGGATTTCTGCATCCGTCCGCTTTTAGAAATCCATTCATACTCGGTTTTCCAAGTTTTTCGTAATACTGCGATTTTAAATCTGGAACAAAATAATCATATGGGCAGCTTCCATACAACGCTTGTTCCCACTCCCATCGTTTTTGATTTATAAAAGAGTTTTTCTTTCCGTAATTACTTACCAGAAAATCAAATGTTCTTGCTAAGCTTGTTCCATTGGTGTGCCCCAAAAGTTCTCCTGCTTGTATCGGTATATTAAGTTCTCTGTTTCCTTGCGTTCCAGACGACTGAGTTGGATCTTGTGGTGCATATTTTGCGATGCGATCTGATATTTTATCAATGTGGTCAAATAATATTTCAACTTCACAACTTACTTTAAGAAATATTCCGTACTCTCCATATCCTTCACCGCGATCGACATAAATAATCGTTCGTAATATCGCATTTGCTGGTGCGTATATAGGTGCCTCCATTCCTTGTTTGACGCCAATATAACTTCTTCCCGGGGATCCACCCCCAATGCCCCCGATCGGGTTCAATGCATCTATCATGGAGAGATCGGTGAATGTATGCGTAAATTGAGGATTGATATTTGATGTGCAATTTTGCTGTGTCGGAATATAGGGTGGTTGTACAGGAGAATTTTGTTTTGGGCTTGGTGTTGGCGCTGTAATCAGCTCTTGTTTTTTTGGTGTATCGGATATCTCTTTTACTTGAAAGGTAGAGGAAGAACTTTTTTTATTTATGAATGAAAATGGGGGATTTCCGGGTTCGTGTGTTGTAATCAAGAGTGTGCTACCGAGTATAATGAAAACTGTAATTCCAAGGACTACGATTAATACACTGCCTCGTTCGGTTTTTTGTGGCATGTCGATAGTTTATCAAAGGCTTTGATATAGTAAAGATTTTTACCGTGTATAGATTGTAGGACTAGAAAAATTAAGCATATTATCACAACTTTTACTCTGTTGCTCGATTTTTAATTCAGTCGCGCTTGTCATTTGGACTGCAATGCGTCCGGTTTTTCCATTGGACTCATAGCAATAGATTTTATTATCAGCAGTTACTTCTTGAAATGCCCGATTCGTTGTTCCGGATGATGTTGGTTTGAATTCCCACTTTCCGGCGCCGGTGAATGTTCCCCCGACAGATATGACAAAAAGTTCTGGGTCGCCGCTATCTTGAACGAATGCCAAATATTTATCCCAGTCACTGCCAGAATCCGCCCGGGAATTGCCAAAAAACCAATTTCCTTTGAGTGTCCCAGGAATATCCTGGGCGGTGAATCCGCATTTTTTCTCATCAGTTCGTTTAATAAACGAGAAGAGGCGGGATTGCGTCATTGGTTCAAAATATTCCAGCGCGCATTGGATATAGAGCGACCGAGTGCCGTAGCGAGACGGATTGGCAAATACGTGTTTTTTACGCAGGTCGAGTAGGCCAAAATCAAAATTTCCCTGCAAACGTCCTACGCGGCCCATGGATGTGGCATTATTTACTTTTGTCAGAGTTTCGATATTGCACCGCGTGGTTTTGGTTTCCCCAGAAAATTGGCAGTTATTTTTAGCGACAATTTCTTCGAGTTGCGGCGATAGCGCTTTGACGTGATTATAATATCCAACCACGTCCTTACAGAGAGCGAACCATACTGTGTAATCCACTGGATCTTGAGTCAGGCCATGGCTGAATGATATGAGAGTTACGTATATGTCAGCTGGCGCTGAAAGTTGGATGGTGTCGGTGGTTACGCCGCCTGCTGTGATGTGGAAGAACATGTGTTCAGTCGGAAAGGTGTGTCCTGGTGGACCCAGATTCCCAAGCGGACTCACGGAATATAATTTTCCAGTGTCTACCGGCGGCGTGGAAAAGGTTTGACCAGCGCAGGAGGGGACTTGTTTTAATTCCTCAGCGCTGGGAATTTCCGGATCTTTGCGAAAGCCCTGAGAAGCGCTGGTGAGCGTAGAAATTTTTTCTGGATTCAATGGCTCCAGAAGGCTCTGCAATAGTTGCGTTTCTGTGGGAGATGCGCCTTGCGCCAATGCCGTCTCAAGACTATTTTTCAAGCGGGCGTAATGCTCTGGTCCAATAGGTTTGCCGGTCTGCGCAAGTATGGAAATTTCCCCGGAAATTTTCGTAAGATCGAAGGCGTTTGCAGAGGGAGAAGTTTTTTGGGGCGGTGGGGAAGAAATTGGTTTTGTAGTTTGCGTAAAAGGTTTGGTAGTTGGCCGCAGAGAAGGAGGTACTTCATCATTTTTTATTTTCTCTTGTTGTGTCTTGGGTTGTGGACTGATGTCTGTATCAGTAGCGTTGCGTTTATACACGTATATGCCACTGATACTTGCTACTACTGTAGCAACAGCAATGATAATGAATATCGGCGCAAAAGCTTTTTGATAGTACATTGATTAATTATAGCACCTGAAAGATAAGTAATAGAAAAGGTAATGTACAAAATAGATCCAAGGACTTGGTTTTTTACTTTATTTATGGTATTATCAATAAATTATGAAACCAAAGTACAATCCGCTGGATGTTAATTTGGTCAAAACGACTCTCGTCGCTTTTATGGAATCTTACAATAAAAGCATCCTCGTTGGTTTCCCGCATGCATCGATTAAAGTGTTGAAACAGTTTCAAGAATCTACCCGGTCCTTTTTAAGGGCACTAACGAGTGGCCCATTGATAAGTACTGCAAAAAGGTAATGGATTAGCTCCCTTCGTATTCCGAGAAGAATGTGTAGAATTGCGATTATTCTATGAATAAAATAAAACTTATTAGTATCGTTGTTTTTTTGGTAGCTACAGGGATTTTTTTCTTTATTGGAAAATCCGGAAAAGCCCCGGCGGTTTCTCTGGAAGAAAAGGAATTTAGTCCAAAAAATGCAACTTATTACATTGAAGGCAGGACGGTTACTTTAGTTAATGGCATTGCGGAAACCGAGGTCGTCCCAGAATCAGCTACCAAAGTCACAACTCGGTATTTCGGCAACGAAGTTAAACATGACCTGAATAATGACGGCCGGGAAGATGTGGCTTTTATTTTGACTCAGGAAACAGGCGGCAGCGGTACCTTTTTCTATTTTGTCGCCGCTCTGAATACTACAACTGGTTATATTGGTTCCCAAGCTGTTTTTTTAGGTGACCGCATTGCTCCACAGACAACCGAGATGGAAGAGGGAATAACAGTAATGGGAACTAAAAGACAAAATGTTATTATTGTGAATTATGCCGTTCGTTTACCCAATGAACCGTTTACAGCCTCACCTTCGGTAGGTAAGAGTTTATGGCTCAAACTTGATCCAGTGACCATGCAATTCGGTGAAGTAGCACAAAATTTTGAAGGTGAGTCCAGATAAGATTTAAAATCAAACCCCAGCAAAAATCTGCTTTGGCGGGGTTTTGTTTTCAGGTTTCAGTATTGTGCCATATGATGAGAAAAATGTTACTGTTGAGCTGATACAGAAGTTATTACAGAGAACTAATGAATTGAATCCATATGTATGACGTGGTAATTATCGGCGGTGGACCGGCGGGTATGATGGCGGCTGGTAGAGCGGCAGAGCGGGGCCGCTCGGTGTTGCTGCTAGAAAAGAACGCAGGCCTTGGTAAAAAGCTACTCATTACTGGTGGCGGGCGATGTAATGTGACGAATAATAAGACCGAAATTCGGACGATGCTTTCCAAGTATAAGGGCAATGACCAATTTCTTTTTTCCGCGTTTGCGCAATTTAGCGTTAAAGATACGCTCGCGTTTTTTAACGTACGAGGAATGGCAACGAAGGAAGAAAACGAGGGCAGAGTCTTCCCGGTCTCCAACAGCGCGAAATCAGTGTGGGAGGTGCTGGTGAAGTATATGAAGGAGGGCGGCGTGAAAGTGCAGACGGACATTGAAGTAGCTGGTCTTTCGGTTGATTCCGATACGGCGCATATTATTATTACAACAAAAGATAAAAAAGAAATTGTCGCTAAAGCGTGCGTGGTTGCTACGGGTGGCACCTCTCGTCCAGAGACTGGCTCAACTGGGGAGGGATTTCGTTGGCTTAAAACATTAGGACATACAATTATCAAAAATGACTTTGCACTCGTCCCGATTGCGCTTTCAAACTCGTGGGTGAAAAAACTCGGTGGCATCACGCTCAAGGATATCAAGTTGACAACATTTCAAAATGGTCAGAAGCAGGCGAGTTTGAAGGGCAATCTTCTGTTTACCCACTTTGGCGTGAGTGGACCAACCGTGCTGAATATGAGTAAAGAAATCGGCGAGCTGTTGAAATATGGCGAGGTAGTTATTGAACTCGACTTGTTTCCGAAGATAGATCTTGGCGCACTGCGCAAGCAGTTACAGGAACTTTTGACTCGGGAAAATAATAAGCAGCTGAAGAATGTGTTGCCTAAGCTGATTCCTGGCGCGCTCGCTTCTGCGCTTTTAGAGATTGCGAATATTGATGGTGGGACGGCGAATCACAGCGTGAGCACTGAGTCGCGGAAGAAGCTGGTCGCGCTCATGAAGGCGATTCCGCTTAATGTCTCCGGCTTGCTTGGCGCGGACAAAGCAGTTGTCTCATCTGGTGGTGTGGCGCTTGAAGAGGTAAATTTTAAGACGATGCAGTCTCGGTTGATTCCAAATCTCTATCTGGTCGGCGATGTGCTCAACATAGACCGCCCGTCTGGCGGCTACAGTTTACAGCTCTGTTGGACCACGGGCTTTGTGGCGGGAAGTAATGTGTAGCACCAATTTTTAATTAAATTAGTTGAAAGTTATAAAGATACATGCAAATTCCCAGACGAAAATCAGAAGAACTTCGGAAACGAGATGATGGGCCAATCCATCTTACCGAACACGGTTTTGAATTGCTGAAAGAGAAACTCGCCTCTCTGAAACGGGCCTTGCCGGAACGAATTGCGGAAACCGCGCGGACCGCGGCCTTTGGCGACCGGTCGGATAATGCGGAATACAAAGCGGCAAAAGGAATTCTGCGTTATACGCATTGGCAGATTTTAGTGATTCAAGAGCAAATTAAACGAGTGGTAATAATTAAAGAAGGTCCCAATATATCTGGTAAAGTTCAGCTCGGTTGTACGGTTGTGGTGGAAGTAAATGGGATACAAAAGACGTATCAAATTCTTGGCCCTCAAGAAACTGATCCAGCGCAAGGATTTATTTCCTATCAATCGCCGTTAGGTGCCGCGCTGATGAATCACGCAAAAGGGGAGAGTGTCACTATTCCAACGAAAAACGGTTCACAGGAATATCGTATTTTGGAGATTAAATAAGTCTTATAGATAGAGCAAATATCCTCTCAGTACCCCCTACTTGACACAATATATTTCTTATGCTAGTATTACATTAATCAAATCAGAACTGTATCAGGGTTATCGCGTCGAGTTTCACTTTTTAGTATTCTGCATTTGAGGATTCATTTAAATTAATCATTTCACAACATGGAAAAAGGAACAATTGCTCGCGTCACTGACCGAGGATTTGGATTCATTGCTCGTGAAGGACAGGAAAAAGATCTCTTTTTTCATTCCAATGAGCTCAAGAACGTTGAATTCAAAGACCTTAAGCAAGGTGACAAAGTAACGTTTGACGTGTCGGACAGCCCAAAGGGCCCGAACGCGACCAACGTGAACCGAGTCTAACTCAACAAAAACATCCGCCTTACTGGCGGATGTTTTTTTATTGGGTAGTAATGATTATCAAGTCGAATAGTCGAAGCACAGTCTTTTGACATATACCCCCTAGGGGGTATAATAAACATATGAAATATATGAACGATAAAAATAAAGCCCGAATTATGAAACGGCTGAACATTCTGGAGGGTCAGATTCGAGGCCTTCACGAAATGGTTGAAAAAAATACGTATTGTATTGATGTGATTACTCAAACCTCGGCGGTAAAGCAGGGGCTTTCGAATGTGGAAGATTTACTGATGGAAAATCATCTTGGTGGTTGTATTTTGCATCAGATCAAAGCAGGACAAACAGATAAAGCCAAAGAAGAAATTCTCAAGGTCTATAAACTTAAAAGAAAATAGTATATGTATACCCAAACCTATAGAGTAAAAGGAATGCACTGCGCCTCGTGCTCTTCGATTATTCAAAAAACGCTGAAAAAAGTAGCAGGCGTAGAATTCGTGGAAGCCAACTACGGCACAGAAACCGCAAAGATATCTTTTGATCAGTCAAAGACAAACCCGGACGAACTTTCAAAAAAAATTGAGCCATTAGGATACTCTCTTGTTGTACCGTTGCACTCAAATAATTCCCAGCCTTCGCAAAGCTTCGGCGGACAAGCCGGACAAACAGCAAGTGAAATGGGAATGTCGGCTGAAGAACACGCGGCTCATACCGGCATAGGCCAATCGAAACAGGAAAAGCTTGCCGAAGTCGCGGATATGCGCACAAAAGTTATCTCGGTAATTCCGCTTACGATTTTCAGTATTTTTCTTATGACCTGGGATATTTTGGCACAGTTCAAAATTATTTCTCCAGCTTCTCACGTGTGGCAAGAATTTTTTCATCACTTACTTCCTCTCTTTGCAACCTATACGTTGTTTGTTGTGGGTAAACCTTACCTCTTGGGTTTCTATCGTTTCCTCCGATACGGCAAAGCCAATATGGATACGCTGATCGGCATTGGCACGTCTGTGGCATTTCTCTATAGCCTTATTATTAGTGCATTCGCAGAATCCCTCCGTCCATTTTTAAATGTTGAGCATACGTACTACGATGTGACGATTGTAGTAATAACTTTCATTACGCTTGGTAAATATCTGGAAGCAAAAGCGAAAATAAAAACCGGTGATGCTATCGAGAAACTTCTTAATCTGCAAGTCAAAACGGCAATCGTAGTTCGGGGTGGCACAGAGCAAGAAGTCTCGATTAATCAGGTTGTACACGGCGATCATCTTGTTATAAAACCCGGAGCTCGGATTCCAGTAGATGGAACTGTATCGGACGGATCGTCCTTTGTTGATGAATCTATGGTGACCGGTGAATCTATGCCGATAGAAAAGCATGTCGGCGATACAGTAGTGGCGGGCACAATCAACACCAACAGTTCTTTTATTTTCCAAGCGACTAAAGTTGGATCCGAGACCTTACTTGCTCATATCATCAAGATGGTGGAGGAAGCCCAAGGAAGCCGCGCTCCAATTCAAGGATTGGCGGATAAAATTTCCGCCGTGTTCGTTCCAATTGTTATTGGCTTAGCCTTTCTTGCGTTGAGTGTGTGGCTGATCCTTGGGACCAATTACCTTGGTTTTTCTCAAGCTCTTTCTTATGGATTAGTGTCCTTTGTCGGCATTCTTGTGATTGCCTGTCCATGCGCGCTCGGTCTGGCTACTCCGACTGCAATTATTGTGGGTGTGGGCAAGGGAGCGCGGGAAGGTATTTTAATTAAAGACGCCGCCACGCTTGAGAAACTTCACAAGGTAAATACAGTGGTGGTTGATAAAACCGGAACAATCACTAAAGGTAAACCGGAATTAGTGAATGTGCAGAATGTATCAGCATTATCTGACGAGAAAATTATCTCTCTACTTGCTAGTCTGGAAAGTAAATCCGAGCATCCCATCGCTCACGCGGTTTTGGAATACACAAAGGCAAAAGGAATTTCTCTTTTGCCACTTTCTCATTTTGAAATTATCCAAGGTAAAGGACTCAAGGCAACTGTAGAAAATACCGAATACTTTGCTGGCAATACGAAACTAATATCTGATCTCCAGATATCTTTTGATCTGAAAAAAATTGAGATGGAAACTTTGCAGGGTAGAACGCCCATCATTCTTGCGAACCAGAATGAAGTTCTGGGTGTAGTGATGGTGGCGGACGCAATCAAGCCCGAAGCAATTGAAGCGGTAAAAAATCTCCACACACTCGGCATCAAAATCATTATGCTTACCGGCGATCATAAAAATACTGCTCTGGCTATTGCGAGAGCAGTAGGTATTGATGATGTGGTAGCGGAAGTATTGCCGGATGATAAACTCAACAAAATAAAAGAATTGCAGAATCAAGGCCGCATCGTGGCAATGGCTGGTGATGGGATTAATGACGCTCCGGCTCTGGCGCAAGCGGATGTTGGCATTGCAATGGGAACGGGTACGGATGTGGCGATTGAGACTGCCGGTATTACGCTTTTGCATGGTGACATTTCAAAATTAGTGAAAGCAATCCGTCTTTCCAAGTTTACTATGCGTGGCATCAAGCAAAATCTCTTTTGGGCATTTATTTATAACATCATCGGCATTCCATTGGCAGGAGGATTATTCTATCCGATATTTGGCTGGCTCTTGAATCCAATTTTTGCCGGCCTTGCGATGGCGTTCTCCAGTGTCTCAGTCGTCAGCAATTCATTGCGGCTGAAAGCAAAGAAAATATAAATCTATGAAAACCTATACATTCCATGTGAACGGTATGCATTGCCAAGCCTGCGTTCTGATGACGGAAAGCGAGTTGCAGGATGTTTCGTACATTACCAAAGCGAAAACCAGTCTAGAAAAACATTCGGTAGAGGTAACTGGAGATTTTGGAGATAAATCTTTAGAAGTAATCGCAGAGGAATTATCCAATGTTTTAACCAAGCATGGATATAGTCTTTCGGTTGAAAAGAGAGTGCGCGCTAAGCAGTGGTCAGATTTTAAAATTGCGATACCGATCGCCATAAGTTTTGCGGCAGTATTCGTCATTCTGCAAAAAATTGGCATTGTTAATCTAGTCAATACGGGCAGTGTTTCTTATGGCACGGCTTTCATTATTGGTATTATTGCATCGTTGTCCACGTGTATGGCGGTTGTGGGCGGTCTACTACTGTCAATGTCCGCGTCTTTTGCGAAAGAGGGTGATAAGATTAAGCCTCAGCTTTTATTTCACGGCGGCCGGATCGCATCTTTTTTTATCCTTGGCGGAGTGATCGGAGCAATCGGATCTGCGTTTCAACTTAATACTTCTACGACTTTTGTGCTTAGTTTGATTATTGGCACGGTGATGCTGATTCTTGGCGTCAACTTACTGGATATATTTGGATGGGTAAAAAAACTTCAACCAACGATGCCGAAGTTTTTCTCCAAGCACGCGTTAGGTGTATCCAAGCTCAACCACACCCTTACGCCCGCGCTCGTTGGCATTGCCACTTTCTTTTTGCCGTGCGGTTTTACTCAATCAATGCAACTCTATACGCTTACTACGGGGACATTCTTACAAGGTGGGTTCATGATGCTTTCTTTTGCGCTGGGCACGCTACCGGTGTTGGCCCTTATCAGCTTCAGTTCTTTCAGTATTCGCAATAGCTCAAAAGCAGGCATCTTTTTTAAGTCGGCGGGATTGATTGTAATTATGTTTGCTCTTTTTAATCTGATTAATAGCTTTGTGGTTATCGGTCTATTACCGCCGGTATTCAACTTTTAGAAAAAACTATAGAATTACAATAATGAAATTAACGATTATTTCCATGGTCATTGCGTCAGCGCTCGTAGGCGGGGCTTTTTTCTTTGCTCGTGGCAATTCGCAGGATACTGCGTTATCAGTGCAGAACGTCAGTATTGCTGATGGCACGCAGATCATTGAAGTAAAAGCTAAAGGCGGTTATCTACCAAGAAAAAGCATTGCGAAAGCTGGCATTCCGACTATTTTACGCTTCAATACGAGTGGAACATTTGATTGCTCAGCCATTGTACGCATTCCCAGTATGAACCTTACCAAAAATCTACCGCCTTCTGGGATAACGGACATTGCATTGGGTAGCGCTCCAATAGGAAAAGTGCAGGGAACCTGCGGGATGGGTATGTATCCGTTTGAGATTGATTTTCAAAGTTAATTGAGAAAAAGACTAGGCACCTTGTCTGTTTTAGTCCGTTGTTGAATCTATCTGCTTTACGGTTTTATATTTTTCTTTAATGAGGTCAGTCAGAATTTTTTTTACTTTTTCCATACTGTCCATATCGTGAATAGAAATTGGTAGGATAGCAGGATTAATTTTTTTCAGCGCAGAGAGTTTTTTCTTGAGATCCGCGGCGCTTACGAGATCGCTTTTTGAAAGAAACACATACTCTTTTTTATCCAACATTTTTTTATTATACGTTTCTAGCTCCTGTCGGATTGTCCGGTAATCTTTTTTTAGATCAGACGAGTCCGAGGCAATAAGATGAAACAAAACTTTTGTTCTTTCAATATGCTGGAGAAATTTTATTCCCAAGCCTTTGCCAGTCGAAGCGCCTTCAATTAAACCCGGAATGTCGGCAAGGATTAATTCATAATACGTCCCTAAATTCGGTTCGAGCGTGGTGAAGGGATAGTTGGCTACCTTACTTTTCGCGTTTGTGAGTTCATTGAGTAAACTAGATTTACCTGCATTCGGAAAACCAATCAAGCCGACATCGGCGATTAATTTTAATTCCAAACGAAGCGTGTAAGTGATGCCGGTCAAGCCTTCTTGAAATCGTTGCGGGCTCGTATTGCGCGGCGAGCGAAAGAGAAAATTACCTTTGCCGCCGTGGCCGCCTTCAATCAAGAGTAATCGTTCACCAATCGAGGTAATTTCTTGTTCGGTCTTTTTTTCTAGATTATGGATGACGGTGCCGACGGGCACTTTGAGGATTAAATCTTGGCCATCTGGTCCGTCGCGAAACTGGCCTCGGCCATCTTTACCATCTTCCGCCTGCACTTTTTTCTTGAAACGGAATTGCCGCAAGGCCGCGAGATCCACCACGCCTTCCGCGTAGACATTACCGCCATTGCCGCCGCTACCACCCGCCGGGCCCAAACTCATTTTATTTTTATTAAACGCGACTGCGCCTCTGCCACCATTACCCGCAGTCACGCTTACTACTACATCATCAATAAGCATACGTATTGCTATTGTAATGCATAAAACGACTACTGAACACTGCGAGATCTATTTGGTCGCGTTATATTCACCGGAGATTTCTGTATCCAAAAGCGCGCGATTATGAATACGTACCTCGTCTAAATAACCATTGAAGTTATAGCTATTATCTTCAGGATTCTTTCCCACCATTACATTTACATTGCTGTTTTGTTGAGCATCAACACCATTACCACCACTGCTTTGTAATTGGCCATTGACGTAAAGCTTGAGTGTTGGAGTGGTTGGAGAGGTGGTGGGATTAAAAACACCAACAAGATGCACCCATTGATTTCCGCTTACACTCACTGTCACATTATGTCCCCCGAAAGGATATACCCGAATAATGCGAAATGTAACATTGGACGGTGCTTTCGCTTCTAAAAACCAGCCAACATCCTGATCCGTAGGGGTAAGTCCGCTTTTGGTAACTAGAATTTTGTCATTGAAGTTTTTAATATAAACCCACGTTGCAATCGTCATTGCGCCGGTAATTTGTAATGAAGCGGGATTGCCTATATCAATATATTGATTTGAGCCATTTAAGCTGATCGCTTGATTAACTTGCCCCGCAACAAAGGGGGGGGAATTAGTGACACTGCCGTTATTCCCAGAGGTGGATGAATCTGAAGCATTGCCATCGAATTTCCAATATGCAACTAAGCCAGACACTTTACTCCATAAGGTTAAATCAGTCCCGGTTTCAAATTTAGAAGCATCACTGCCATTATCAACACCCGCATATTTTTGAAGATATTTATCCGATTGCAAAAGCGTAACCAATTCCCAGCTTTCCAGAACGCCGCCATTAATATAAATATAATACAAACCTTTTGCGGCAACATTGGACGGATCTACTGGCAGAGCACTAAAAGGAGACCCAGCGTTGATCGAGGAAAAATTTACTGGTATCCAGCCGGTGCCATCTATTTTTCGATAATCCGTTACCGTCTTGCACTGATATGACCAACCGCTGGGTAAAGAAGGCAAGGTCAAATTTGCGCAAGTTGGTGAACTATCCGGAGTCGAAATATACACTATATTGCCACTACCAATACTGGTACCCACCAGTATTTGATATAATTGGATAGCTTTGTTAATATTTTGAATTTCCGTCACTCGATTCGAGTCTCGTGCCTGGCTGAAAAGTTCCACCGGATTCAAAATCACCAGCGCGACCGCGCCCAAAATTCCCAAAACACCAATGACAATTACTAATTCCAAAATAGTGAAAGAAGCATCTTTTCTGAAATAGGAAAACTGCCTTGAACCAGTCATAGGTACTATTGTATCAAAAATTTCATCTATATTGAAAATTCATAAAGAATGAATGCGGGTTGGTTATTATTACCAGAAAAAATTATTGTTGGAGCAACGTTGCTCTTGCGCAGCATTGTCTCAATATACTCCCCATCGGCGTAACGACTTACACGCTTTGGCGCATCCGGACCGGTCTGAACAAAATAAAGTTTGAAATTCTTCAGCGCGTTGCTTCCTTGGGATTGGAGAGTTTGACGGAATATACTCGCGGGCATAATCGGAATGCCATGATAATATTGCCTTCGGCTGAAAAGCCAAAGTAGCGGCGGCGTGGCCAGATTATCGTCGTAAATAATCCCGCTCGGCGGCAAAGTCGCTGAATAACGAGCAGAATAGGATTGAATGACTGCGTCCAGATTCGGATTCGGGTGATGGGGAATTGCGTGCGGCCGATTATTTCTGAAAATGGAATCAAGATATTGATCTAATTGAACAACGCCATACTTTGGCGCGGTGAGAAAAATATTTTGAACGCTGAAGATTATTTCGTACACCAGAAAACCGGCAAAAAACAATATGCAGGCGATTCGTATTTTTGGAGTATTGCTCTGGTAATACGTCATAAGCCACGTAATCGCGAAAATCCCCGGTAAAATATAGAGCGTGCTGAAACGTAAAGCAGATCCGATGACCATTAAGAGCAAGGTAATCGAGAAAGCCAATAGAACTATTAGCCACGCAGTAGGTACGTGAGACAGGTAGGTGCGACGAAAAAGATTGGCGAGTGCGTGGAGTATGCCGGTGCTGGCGAACAGAAGAAACGGAATCGAATACAGAATCAGCAAATTTTCTTTAAGATTAGAAAATGGTTCTTGAGTTTTACCAGATGTGCCGTGCCATTCGGGAGTAGATTGCTGGAAAAGGTAGGAGAATTGAAGGTCAAAATGACCCAGAGTTTGATAAAGGTAAAAATTATAAATGAGTACGGGTGAGAAAAGGATAGCGGTGAGTAGTAGGGATAGGTAAAGATATTTATTGAATAGGAGGGTTCGGTTATTGATAACGAGAAACACAAGATATGTAGGAATCAGAAAAATACTGACGTACTTAGTTAGAAAACACAATCCGAGCGTGATTCCAAAAGCGACCCAGTATTTTCGGTTGTTCAAGAATTGGAGAAAAAAATAAAGGTTTAAGAAAAGGAAAAAGAAAAGCACTGACTCCATCATGCTCAAACGAGAAATCCAGATGTGAGCAAAATTTGTACTCAATAAAAGTGCCGCGATGATACCTGCCCATTCCGGCAGTGGGATATTAAAAAAGGCATCAGTTCTATTTTCCAGAGAGAATTTTTTAAAGAGGGTTTTAGTGATTAAAAAAATCAGTCCAATCGAGGCAATACCGGCGAGTGCAGAAGGCAGTCGAGCAATAAATAAAGTATCGCCAAAAAGAGCGAAGAAGAAATGCTGAATAAGAAAAAAGAGCGGCGGATGATCGTGAAAAGAAAGTTTCGTCCAGAAGGGTAATGCGGTATCGGTGAAGTGTTGAATTGGTGTTGGTTGAGCGGCACTTTCCAGATAATCCAAATAGCCGATTGAGCGGAACGCATACAAGCCTTCGTCAAAGGTGAGTTCCGCGGAACCAATGCCCCACAGACGAAAAAGACTGCCGAGGAGTACAATGAAGGCAAGAATCCACAGTGCGCGGGTATTGAGATTGAACATGTGAGTTGATTATATCAATCCTATTCATAATCCCCAAGGAGCGGTCTTTTTCTTTATATAAGAAATTGGTTACACTATAGATATGCAACAACCAAAAACCCTGACCGAGTTAAAATCCCTCCGCAAGCCAGTTCGGAATATTCGTGAAGAACAGCAAAAACGATTCAGTTGGTTGGATCGAGTTGCGCTTGCGGTGACCGAGCGTATCGGAACAATGGGTTTCTTTCTCGTCCTTTTATTTTGGGCAATCGTCTGGTTGGGGTGGAATATATGGGGTCCTCCAGACTTTCGTTTTGATCCTTATCCGGCATTTGTTTTGTGGCTCTTTATTTCTAATTTGATTCAGCTCTTGCTGATGCCATTGATTATGCTTGGGCAGAATCTGCATGGGCGGTATGCCGAAGCGCGATCAGAAGCAGATTTCGACATGAACGTAAAAGCCGAACGGGAAATCGAAACAATTCTTCAGCATTTGGAGAATCAAGATGAGCTGATGCGTAAGGTATTGGATCGCTTAGAAGATAAAAAATAATATCAGCTTATGTCTCGGCTTATTTTTGATATTGAAACCGTTGGGGAAGATTTTGAATCATTAGATAAAACCACGCAAGAAGTACTCACCCGCTGGATTAAAAAAGAATCTTTCAGCGAAAGTGATTACCGACTTGCCTTAGGCGATTTAAAAAACGGGATGGGCTTCTCACCGCTTACGGGAGAAATCGTCGCTATCGGCGTATTGGATTATGAAAAAAATAAAGGCGTCGTGTATTTTCAAGCGCCGCACGCGCGTTCGGAAGCTTTTGAAGAAAATGGCATTGTCTTCAAACCGATGACGGAAAAAGAAATGTTGGAGTCTTTTTGGAAAGGCGCGGAGCAGTATCACGAATTCATCAGTTTTAACGGCCGCGCTTTCGATGTCCCATTTTTAATGGTTCGATCAGCGCTCCACAAAGTACGTCCCAGCAAGGATCTGATGTCCAATCGTTATTTAAGCAGTCAGCGAGAGGGCGCGAAAAATATTGATTTATACGACCAGCTTTCTTTTTATGGAGCTCTGCGTCGTCGTGGTGGTTTGCATTTATGGTGCCGAGCTTTTGGCATTCCTAGCCCCAAGGATGATGTGAGCGGCGATGATGTAGGCCGTTTATTCAAAGAAAAGAAATTCGAAGAGATTGCCCGTTACAATGTAGGTGATTTGCATGCCACGAAGGCCTTATATGAGTATTGGAAAGAGTATTTGCGATTTTAGTTTTCCGAGTAAGATTTAGGAAAACAAAAAACCGCCCTTCGACAAGCTCAGGACAGTTTTTTTGTTTCCTTTATAGAATTACGATCTCGGTTTTATGCAATCCGAAGACTTCTGCTTCAGCGCGACTGGAGAACCAGATATCCACGCGGCCATTAAACCGCCGATGCATCCGATCTTCCACGCGAAAGATTTTATTACCGAACAGTTTAGGAATTTGGATATGGGTCCCAAAAGGCAAGAAGTTTGCCGCTACGATGCCATCAGCGACGTGAGTATTCGATGCAGTGATAAATGGAGAGTCGTCAGTTTGATCTGCCGTGGAAGAATAGCCGGTGATTTCCACCACTAATTGCGGCCGGGCAGTATTCAACTGAATATGTGCCAAGAGCGAAGTTTGAGCAATCGAATATTCCAGATTATGAATCTCCAATTGATTGTCTTTGGCAACCGCTACCGGTACGTGGATTGCCAGAATCAGCGCGAGCGTCCCGCTTAAGAGACTCTTGAGCCAGTTTTGGCGAATTTCCGCGGCCATTTGATATACGTTTTTCATATGTTTCAATAAAAAACACCCCTTTACGGGGTATTCGATATTGCTCATACTATAGCACAAAATAAGATAATTTGTCAATAGGTATGTCAAGGGTTCAAAAAGACTCCTCAAAGGTGGTAAAATACTCTTATGAAGTCTAAAAAGAAACAGAAGGTAGCAATTTTTGATATTGATGGGACGATTTTCCGTTCCAGCCTGCTTATTGAAATGACGGACGCTCTGATTCAAGAGGGAGTATTCCGACCAACTGCCCGAAAGAAGTACGAAAAGGCTTATCGAGCATGGCTCGATCGGCAGGATAGTTATGATCGTTATATTAATAGAGTGGTTGCCGCGTTTGTTGCTAACCTTAAGGGTGTCTCCCATTTAGATTTTATGCGAATCGTCAAAAAGGTGGTGGCGTTTCATCACAGTCGAGTCTATCGCTTTACGCGAGATTTGACTCGTGAACTCAAACGCAAAGGCTATTATCTGCTGGCAATTTCCAATTCACCGAAAGAAGTACTGGATGAATTTTGCCGAATATTTGGATTTGATAAAGTCTATGGCCGGATTTATGAAATTGGGCCGAATGGGCGTTATACTGGTGAGATTATTCACTTGGAAATGATTTCTGATAAAGCCAAGATTCTCCAACGAGCAGTGGAAAAAGAATCTTTAACCTTGCGTAGTTCCATTGGTGTTGGCGATACGGAAAGTGATATTCGGTTTTTGCAATTAGTGGATCGGCCAATTTGTTTTAATCCAAACCAGAAATTGTATGATCATGCGGCGCGCGTTGGCTGGGAGATTGTGGTGGAAAGAAAAGATGTGATCTACCGTCTCATGGGAAAGAAGCGTTGATCCTAAGCTCATCGAGTCTGAGGCTCTCTGAGTCGAATGGCTTGTCGAATGAATTGACTTCTTTTAGTTGCTTCGGGTACGATTCAAGCAACACGATCTTTAAATTAAAAATAAGGAGGAGGAAATGAACAATCAAGTGAATTGCTCACGGATTTCACTTTCTGATCAGTCTTGGCTTTTTTACCAGGCAGCATTTCTATCGAGTGACCAGTTAGACATATTGCCGTTTCCAAAGTTCCAGATTCGGCATCGTCGTCAAAATCAGAAATTTTGTCCTAATCCGTCCTTGGTTCAAGAAAGAGGTAATCAAAAGATTCTTCTTTGCCCGGATTGTTACAATCGTATTGTATTTTCTAGCGCCATCGATTCAGTTGGCGATTTGCGTGCGCATTTAGCGACAAAAGGCCTGTTGCAGTCAGTCCCTCCTTTGAGGGCGAGTCGGAACTAGTCAGTTATTGAAAGGCGGCCCGATAAATATCGGACCGCTTTTTCTTTATAGATATGATATGCTCAATAACAATCCGTAAAGGAGAAATCTATGACATTGATTGAAACTGTATTCGGAAAGTTGCAAGGCAAAACAGCAGTGATCACCGGCGGCAAACGAGTGGGGCAAGTAGTCGCGCACGCGCTCGCGGAACAAGGCGTGAATATTATCGCGACTTATCGCAGTTCGGCAGCAGAAGCGGAATCCATTGTCTCGGACGCGAAAAAGTTAGGCGTGCAGGCGATGATGGTGCAAGTAGACGTGAGTAAGGAAGTAGACGTTGCTCGTGCTGTCTCGGAAATTGTCCCAGTGTTTCCGGAAATTCATTTTCTCATCAATATGGCGTCGGTGTTCAAACCGAACGCGCTGGAGAAAGTGACCGAAGCGGAATGGACAGAAAATTTTGGCGTCCATGTGCTCGGTTTTTTCTGGATAGTGAAGCAATTGTTGCCGTACTTAGCCAAAGGCGCGCATATCGTAAACATTAGCGACCGTACTGTTGTCGGGCGGAAATACAAAGGGTATATTCCGTATCAAGTGACCAAGGCTGCGGCAGGGAATCTGACCGAAGTGCTTGCGGTGGAATTAGCCGAGCGGGGAATCCACACTCATTCGATTGCGCCCGGCCCAATTCTGCGGCCACCGCATATTTCCGAAGTGGAGTGGCAGCAGGTGAGAGACGAATCACCCCTGAAAGATCCGCTGGACGACAACGAAGCGGTTACGCAGTTCGCGATGTCCGTGCTCCGCGCGTGCACGAACACGATGACCAGCGGGGACACGCTTCTCATTGATCAAGGCCAGAATCTGTAAATCCGAAAAAACAAAAATGTCCCGATAGGTATCGGGACATTTTCTTTTTAGAAACGCAGTTCTAATCCTACGGGGCAATGATCGGAGCCAGTTACATTAGGTTCAATCCACGCCCGTTTCACGTGTTTTTTTAATTCACTACTCACGAAAAAATAATCAATGCGCCAGCCAATATTTCGGTCTCGAGCAAAAGTTTTATAATCCCACCAGCTATAATGCGAGCTGCCTTTCTCAAATAAACGAAAGGTATCGAGATAACCAGCAGCCGTAATTTTATCCAGCCATTTTCTCTCGATGGGAAGAAAACCGGAACTTTTTTCATTTTCTTTTGGATGCGCGAGATCGATCGGCTGATGGGCAGTATTCACATCACCGCAAAACACAATTGGTTTTTTCTTGCGATAGGTTTCGATCAATTTAAAAAATTCGTCGTAAAATTTCAGTTTGAATTTCAATCGTTCCGGTCCACTGCCGCCATTCGGGAAATAGACATTAAAAAGATAAAATTGCGTATATTCTAATAAGACAATTCGTCCTTCACCGTCCAGCATTTTATTTCCAAAATTGGAAATCGCCAGTAGGGGAGAGATTTTGGTGTAGATTGCAGTACCACTATACCCTTTGCGTTCAGCAGAATTCCAATAGGATTCATAGCCGTCCGGATGGATAATTTCTTTTGGGAGTTGCTCAACGCGTGCTTTAGTCTCTTGGAGACCGATAATGTCGTAGTTGGTGTTTGCGAGCCATTGAAAAAAACCTTTTTTCTGCGCCGCTCGAATGCCATTCACATTCCAGGAAGCGAGCGTATATTTTTTTGGTTGCACCATATATGTAGTATACTATGTTTATATGCCGGAAAAAGAAATTTTAGAAAAATTGGAAGCGCAGTCCAAGTTGATTGAGCGCATTTTTATTTCCACGGAGAAAACCAGAAAATATTTTTTGTGGACTTTGATTTTAAGCGTGGCCTTAGTTGTGCTACCGCTTATTGGTTTAGTCTTTGCGATTCCGCAATTTCTTAAAACCTTGCCGATTGGTTTGGGTATATAAGCTTAAACAGCTGACTACGCTCGCGTTTCCGGGTGGCTTTTTGCTAGACTCCGTGATATAGTTTCAAACTTAATACCAAAAATAATTATTATGCTTACTAAACGCACTAAAATTGTTGCCACGATTGGCCCGCGAACTGTTTCGGCGGAAATGCTCGAGCAATTAGCTCGCGCCGGTATGAACGTGATCCGGATGAATTTTTCTCACGGCGATTTTGCCGAACATCAGGAGAAAGTAGATAACTTGAAAAAAGTGATTAAAAAAACTGGCATTCCGGTTGCGGTCTTGCAGGATTTAGGCGGTCCGAAAATCCGCATCGGCAATTTTAAAACCGAATCTGTTGAATTAATTCCGGGAAAAATGTTTACCTTGACCACAGAAGACATTATCGGCGATGTCACTCGAGTTTCAGTAAATTACAAATCACTGCCAAAAGAAGTGCAAAAAGGCAGTGTGATTATGTTGCATGATGGCAAGAAGAAATTGGAAGTAATCGCCATCAAAGGCAATGATGTCGTGTGCAAGATTATTGTTGGTGGTGAAATCAAGGGCCGACGTGGCGTGAATTTACCGGGCGCTCATCTTTCTATTGGCTCTCTCACTGATAAAGATAAAAAAGATTTGGAATTTGGCATAAAAAATAATGTGGATTTTGTGGCCTTTTCTTTTGTGCGGCGGAAGGAAGATATTATGGAATTACGCGCTCTCCTCAATACATCCAAATTAGACGCGAAAATTATTGCGAAAGTAGAGGATTGTGAAGGCGTGGAAAATATTGATGAGATTATTGAATTAGTGGATGGCGTGATGGTGGCGCGCGGCGATATGGCCATCGAGGTGGGCGCGGAAAATGTGCCGATGATTCAAAAAATGATCATTCGCAAATGTAATGAACTGGGAAAAATGGTGATTACGGCGACGCACGTGCTGGAGAGTATGATTAAGTCTCCCGTGCCAACGCGCGCGGAAGTTTCTGATATTGCTAATGCGATTCTCGATGGCACGGACGCGATTATGCTTTCCGAAGAAACTACGTTTGGTGATTATCCGGTGGAAGCAGTGCGAATGATTTCTACGGTGGCGAAGAGAATAGAAACCGACCCTTTATATAAAGAACAAGTGTTAGTGATGCAACAACAAAAACATGGGGCTATTGGTCATGCCACTATTGATGCTGTCTCTAATGAAACCGTAGATTTAGCCAATGCCGTCAACGCGAAAGCAATTGTGGCGTTGACTAAAACCGGCCGCACCGCGCAATTAATCGCCCGGTATAAACCCTTGCAAGCATTTTACGCGTTTACTGCCAGCGCAAAAACTTATAATCAATTAGTGCTTTCTTTTGGCGTAACGCCAGTGAAAACTCCAGTCTTTGCTAATTTGGATAGCGCACTTAAAGCAATCCGCACGTATGTAGTAAAAGAAAAAATCGCCGGTAAAGGCGATAAGATTGTGGTGGTATCCGGTACGCCGTTTAATAAAGTTGGCACTACCAATACGCTCGTAGTAGAAACGTTATAATTGAATAAGGAAAAATAAAAAAGCAGGTTAGCGACAACCTGCTTTTTTGTTGGTTCCGGATTTTAGTTTGTCCGGATTTCGGGGAGGGGATCACTGGGGTTTTGTTCGTACTTATGCCGTACCGCGATCTTCTGAATGAGTTTTGGTTTTTGACCATCCAGCACTCTACCTCCTTTTGAGTCTATACCCTCGAATAAAAACTCGCAGCGCTCTTGCTTGAATTCGCGGTGAGCGAGCTTTGCTTTTAGGATGGTATTTTGAGTGTAGATTGGTGCCATAACTTTCTTCAGCTCTTCTCGAAACTCTCTGTGGAACGTTTCTTGTTCCAGATCTCTAGTTAAAAAGATCCAGAGTTCCTGCAACTTTCTCTTGAAGAATTGCTTCATTGATTCACCCCCTAAAATTGTTAAGTTACTGCTTTTATATATTATATCATATTAAATATGATATGTCAAAGCAAGAGCTTCGGTTGTGAGTCGGGTTTTCTTTGGACGAACAATAATGTAAAATAATGATATCTCTATGAAAATCGCGTTTTTCGAATTAGAAGGCTGGGAAGAAGCAATTATCCGCGCTCGGTTTTCGCAGGATGAAATTTTTGTTATTCCTCATAAATTAAATGAGCAGGCAATTCCCGAGCAAACTGATTTTGATATTATTGCCATCTTTGTGGATTCTCACATCACCGTGGATGTGCTGGCCCATTTCCCAAAACTGAAAATGATTGTCACGCGCTCGACGGGCTTTGATCACATTGACTTGGAAGTATGCGCGCAACGCAATATCGCGGTGACCTATGTGCCCGGCTATGGCGAAAATACGGTTGCGGAATTTGCCTTTGGTTTGCTCTTAAATTTAACCCGTAAGCTCTACCAAGCGATTGATCAAATTAAGGAAACTGGATCTTTTTCGTTAGTTGGATTGCGAGGGGTGGATTTGAAAGGAAAAACGCTTGGGGTTGTCGGCACCGGCCGGATTGGCAAAGAAATGATTCGGATTGCAAAGGGATTTGCGATGGAGGTGGTGGCCTACGATGCTTTTCCAGATGAGCAGTACGCGCAGACTGCTGGTTTTCGTTATCTCTCGCTTGAGAATCTTTTACAACAAGCTGATGTCATTACTTTTCATTGTCCGTACAATAAGGACACGCATCATCTGCTCAATCAAAAAAATATGCAGTATGTGAAAAAAGGCGCGTATATCGTGAACACGGCTCGGGGTGGAATTATTGAAACTGAAGCATTGGTGATGGCGCTTCAAAGCGGGCAGATTGCTGGCGTGGCTTTGGATGTGCTGGAAGAAGAAGGAGAAATTAAAGAAGAATTGCATATGTCGAATGACAATGATTTGCATACGGAAAAGTTTAAAATGATGGTGGAAAATCATATCTTAATGCGAATACCGAACGTACTCATTACCCCTCACAATGCGTTTAATTCCGAAGAAGCGCTATTGCGGATTTTAACCACTACATTTGAAAATATTGAAGGTTTCCGGAATAATAAACCTGTGAATCTTGTCCCGCATGCGTAATTTTTTCTTTTCTTTGGATCAAGCAATGATTGCCTGGATGCAACGCTACGGCTTAACGTTGTTGCGGATTTCCTTAGGTATTGTGTTTCTATGGTTTGGAGCGCTGAAAATCTTTGGGGTCAGTCCGGTGGTGAGTATTATCAGCCGCACCTATTTCTTTTTCCCCACGGATACGTTCGTAATGATTTTAGGAGTGTGGGAAGCAATTATCGGCCTTGGTCTTATTTTTAAAATTGCGTTGCGTTGGACATTGGGATTACTCTGGCTACAAATGGCCGGTACCTTTGTCGCGTTAGTGCTCGACCCAACTTTATTTTTCAATGGTAATGTACTGTTGCTTACGACTGAAGGAGAATTCGTGGTGAAGAATTTAGTGTTAGTCACGGCGGCGATTGTGATTGGCGGCTCTGAAGTAAAGCCGAAGTTATGAATCGAAAAACCTCCTGGGGAAAAGTCGCGGAATGGTATGACGATCTTTTAGAAAAAGATCCAGATTCCTATCAGCGGCAAGTGATTTTGCCGAATCTACTCCGACTACTCGACGTTCACAAAGGGGACACAATCGTGGATCTTGCGTGCGGCCAAGGATTTTTTACGCGAGCATTTTTCCAACCAGGAGTGCGGGTGATTGGCATAGATTTGGCGGCAGAACTGATTGCGCTCGCGAAAAAGAATTCCCCGAAAGAAATTCAGTATATAGTTAGTTCCGCGGATCAAGTGTTGGATATAAAAAATAATAGCGTGGATAAAGTAACGATTGTCTTGGCTTTGCAAAATATTGAAAATATAAACGGAGTTTTACAAGAATGCCGTCGCATACTTAAACCGCACGGTGCTTTATTGCTGGTGTTGAACCACTCGGCTTTTCGGGTACTGAAAGAAAGCAGTTGGGGCTGGGATGAGCAACAAAAAATCCAATATCGCCGGATTGACCGGTACCTTTCGGAATCTAAAGTAAAAATTCAGATGCATCCTTCGACAAGCTCAGGACGAGACCCGGGCGAATATACTATTTCTTTTCATCGGCCACTGCAGTTTTATTTTAAAGCTTTGCACAAACAAGGTTTTGCGGTGACGCGTCTGGAAGAGTGGGGATCGCATAGAAAAAGCGAATCCGGGCCGCGGGCCGCGGCGGAAGATCGGGCGCGGAAAGAAATCCCGCTGTTTCTCTTTTTGGAAGCAGTCAGTGTATAAGGAATTATGAACGAAAAAACTCGGCAGAATATCCTGATCGGTATTTTATTGGTAACTGCTTTTTTACGATTATTTGGTTTGTCGCGAGGCGATACGTTAAGTGATGAAGTGTTGATTGCGTTTCGGGCCTTGGGAATGATGGATTTTGACGAAGCGCCAACGCAGACGACGCCGTGGGAATGGCTCGACCCTTCGACAAGCTCAGGGCAAGTTCATCCGTGGTGGCTCAAACTTTCTTTTCATGATCAGCCGCCATTGCCGTTTGTGGTGCAAAATATATCTATGCAGGTTTTTGGCGAAAGTGCGTTTGCCTTTCGGCTCCCATCAGCAATTTTAGGGATTGCGTCGGTGTATCTTTTGTATCTTATTGGCCGCAAACTTTTTTCGGAAAAGGCGGCGTTATTCGCGGCCGCGCTTTACGGAGTAACGCTCAATAGCGTGTATATTTTTCGATCCGGCTTGCAAGAACCATACGTTATTTTCTTTGTACTACTGGCGATCTATTGGTTTTTAAAATCATTAGAAGAGGAACGCTATTTAATCTGGACGGGCGTTGCGATTGGTCTAGGAGTGCTTTCTAAGTACACGGCCTTCATTATTGTTCCTATTCTACTAAGCTATCTTTTCTTTTATAAAAAAGACTATTTCCTGAATAAGCGTTTCTGGATTGGCGCGGGGATAGCGGTGTTCTTATTTAGCCCAGTCCTTATATATAATTGGGAACTGTATAAAACCGTTGGTCATTTTGATTTTCAATTCTCTTATATTTTCGGGCAACATCCGGACGCTTGGAAAGTAACACCGGGAAAAGAAATTGGGACGCTGACCGATAGAATCACAAACTTTGCGCCAAGGTTGGTTGCCACGAACTCCTGGTTATTTTTATTGTTAGCGAGCGCGGGGATTCTATCTTTCGTATTTAGATTTCTCAAAGATCCGAAAATAGTTTTGCGGCAGTACGCATTTTTGCTTGTATGGTTGATATGGCTTCTTGTGTTGATTTTTAAAATTGGTCCTTCCTATCGGTTTTTAACTCTGCTCGGACCGGGTTTGGCGTTGGTAATTGGTTGTCTATTGGCCTGGTGTATGGAAAAAATACCCGTTAAGCAATTTGTCATTGCTGTACTGGTGTTGATTTTTGGATTCGAAATTGCCTATGCGTGGAATAATCAGATTGCGTATTATCCGGTTGGACCGACGCCCTGGCTGGCTTCCAAAGTCCGCTATGAAAATTATAATTGGGGCTACAATGAATTAGGTGATTGGCTGGAAAAAGAATTGGCGGGGAAAATGCCGGCAATAGTCTTTGACCTCAAGTATGAGTTTCTCACTCAATTGCGGGATCGAGTTTTGGAAGAAGATCGCCAAAAATTTTTAGAGCCGTATCCGGCGCTGATTGTGTATTATGGGAATTTCGATCAAGCGGCAAAGTTATGGGAATTGGATCGGCTACATATATATCATGGTTGGCCGATTATCAGCGCGCAGACCTATTTTGACGATCTCAAGCAAAACGGCTGGGATTATTTTGATCGTATTGGTTTTCAGAAACGTTATTTTATATTGCAAAATAATATTGTGCCGTTTGCGGGGATGGAGCAATTAGCGCGCGGCACACCGATTGCGATTAGAAATCAAAAAGGAGACGTGGCATTTACGGTCTATGTGGCACGTTAATAACAGATGGCTTGACCCATTCGACAGAGCTCAGGATTGACGAAAACTCTTTACGACTTTATAATAATTAAAGCTAATTCCAGAGCATTAAAGGCAAAAATTCTACTCCTATCATCTATAGGGGGAGAATTTAGTCACTTGTTTCTGGAGAAGTTCTTTAAAAGTCAGAAGAAGCTGTCAGGACAACGGGGAAAAGTTAGACACGAAAAAACAATGCACCGACAAATGGCAAAACCTAGGCAACTAGGCGACTCTTCCAGATAAAATCTGGAAGACAACTTTCTCGATGGAGATCCAATCTCTATAGAAAGTTGGCAAAGTTAACGGTCCGATACGATCGCGGATGGCGGAACTATCGAAGGCATAATCAGAAAAGGAGAACACAGACATGAAAAAAGTACTTGCGGTTGCATTGATGATGGCGATGGGGTTGTTCCTGGTTCAGCCGGCGTTCAGTATGGACTCTGTTCCGGATTCGGCTGGCGCGTCCGTGACAGTTGAGGATTCCTTCTCGGTGTCCATCGACCAGAGCAACTTGAGCCTTGGGAATGTCGGCGCTATTACGGAATCTTCCACGCAGGGATTGGACTTCCACGTGAAATCCAACCACGGCGTGGAGTGGACCGTCAAAATGTATGCGGATCCGTTGCTCCATGCTGACGGAATTACAACCATACCCTCGGATAAACTTCGGTTCGCATGGGCCGGAGATTTCCCTGGATTTGAATCTGGTGCTCCTGGGGCATTCGGTGGCGTCCCGAGTAACTTCAACGATGGCTGGATCTACACTGCTGACCCGAGTCAATTCAGCGGTGACTCTGGCTTGGGATTACTATTCAAAGTGGACCCGGTTGGTTACGGACAGAAATCCGGCAGTTATTCGACCACGATTCACATCAAGGCCGTCGACAGCATCTGACGTACAATTGAGCAGTGTGCTTTCTTCCAAGGAGCGAGGCCACAAGCCTCGCTCCTTGAGAGGGAAGTTTTTAAATCATCCCGAGCTTGTCGAGGGGTGATTTTTATTTTTAGACGAAGATTTTTTATTCGTAACTCTCTAGACGTTTCACTTTTTCTTTTGTATACATATAACAATGATTCAGTTTCAGATACTCAAAAAATCGAAAAAAAGCCGCGCGCGGCTGGGGCTGTTGGAAACTCCCCACGGTGTCGTGGAAACACCGGCATTCGTGCCCGTGGCGACACAAGCAACTGTAAAAGCGATGACGAGCGAAGAAGTATTGCAAACTGGTACGCAACTTTTAATCGCCAACACGTTTCATTTGCATCTCCGGCCCGGAGAAAAAATAGTGAAAGCGAATGGCGGCATTCACAAATTTATGAACTGGCCAAAACCGCTGATGACGGACTCTGGCGGTTTTCAGGTTTTTAGTCTTGGCTTTGGCAAGGATTTCGGGCAGGGAAAGATACTCAAGAAACAAGTAACAAGTGACAAGCGACAAGTTATAGAAAGCGGCCAGCAACCGAAATTGCTAAAAATCACTGAAGACGGCGTACTGTTTCGTTCCTATGTTGATGGCCACGAAGTATTTTTAGGTCCCAAAGAATCCATTAAAATCCAAGAAGCGATTGGTGCGGATATTATTTTTGCCTTTGATGAATGTACGTCACCGATTGCCAATCATGAATACACTAAGAAGTCTCTGGAAAAAACGCATCGCTGGGCCGAGGTATGTTTGAAAACTAAAAAAAGTAAGCAAGCGATGTATGGCATTGTGCAAGGTGGCAAATTCCAAGACCTTCGCGAAGCAAGCGCGAACGTAATTGGTGGAATGGATTTTGACGGCTTTGGTATTGGCGGCGAATTTGGCGACGATAAAAAAGCCATGACCCAAATGCTCCGCTGGGCAACGGATATTTTGCCAGAAGAAAAACCTCGGCATTTGCTGGGAGTGGGATATGTGGAAGATATGCCGTGGATGGTGCAGGCGGGAATGGATACCTTTGATTGCATCGCGCCGACGCATTACGCGCGCCGAGGCGTTGCCTTTACCTCGCAAGGCCGAGTGGCATTAAGCAAAACTCAATTTCTGAAAGATAAAAAACCAGTGGATCCAAAATGTGATTGTTATGTCTGTCAGAATTATACGCGGAGTTATATTTGCCATCTGTTGAAAGCCTGGGAAATTACCCCGCTTCGATTGCTCACGTTCCATAATTTGTATTATTTCAATCAAGCGATTGCGAAATTACGGGAAGCGATTAAAAAAGGAAAAATATAAATAAAAAAACCGCGCGGTCAGTGTAAGCAAGGAAAGCTTAATACTGACTCGCGCGGTTATGACTGATCTGTCACGATGATGATCCTTTTGGTTTTACCCGGGCGGACATGATTTCGACCGCCTTTTCGTGGCCAAAGCATTTTTTCAGCAGTGGGAAAAGGCTTCGGCGATCCGTGAGATTTTTGCGTCGTTCCGGACCTTTCCATTCTGGTTGCCGGCGGTTACGTCTTTGGCGTTGGTTACAGGGATCTCTTCTGTCACTTCCCTCGATACACTTTGGGAGAGTGATTCGCTGATCGTTAGATCGGTCATCGAGTCCAGATATTTTTTCTTCGGAATACATTACTTGCCTCCTTTTGAAGTTTTTTAAGAACTGCGTTAAATTAGATACGCATCTTATGTGATAATGCATTAAGAGCAGTCTTATGTCAAACCAACTGTAAAAAAGAGAGGGAAGAATCTTCCCTCTCTTTTGTTGTGTTATCGCTGCCTCACCTCCTTGGTCACGTCCACGATCCGGTCTTTCTCGAAGTACACCATATGCCGCCGGTTCGGTCGCAGTCCGTCGATTTCCATGGCCTGGTCAGCCTTGTTGATTACCAGGTTGTAGCCCTGATTTTCGGCGATCCGGAATGCCGCCATGCACGCCTTGTTGAACCCGTAGAATGGGATCAACATATCGCCCCAGAGACACAGGAGCGGACCATTCATCCCCATACAGGATTCTAGTTCCAGTCCGGACGGAAACCGCACCAGCCCCACGAAGACACAACCTTCCCGGACTTCGGGACCGCTCTCGTGATGCCGCTCGGCCGCGCCCAAAGACTTCAGGTACGGGTCCAGCTTCTCCACGTATTCGTCGTAATCTCTTTGCAGTATCCAGCTCATTGTATTCCTCCTTGGGGTTTACCAATCATCGGGAAACATCACGGTGAAGCCTTCGTGCGAGTTGAAGCACAGCCAGAGCGTAACGGGTTCCTCATCTTCGATGAACACGATCTCGAAGGGCACGATCCCGTCCGTGAAGCCGTTCTTCAGTCGCACAACCTCCTTTTTACGACACCCTTGTGGGGGACAGAACTGAATCTTGGTATTGAATATAAGGATCAGCAAAGTTACCAAGCATCTCTGGAAAAACTTATCAAAATGAAAGTTCTCCCTACAGCAAGGGAATATGAAAAGGAATTAAATCGAATAATAAGGGAAGCGGGATATGGGCCTGTGTTAGATTCTTTGCAAGTCGGATCAGCAATAATAGTTTCTTCTCTATTAATCAACTATATGAAATCGGTCTCATTCCTAGATATGTGTCTTTCGCCATTGACTATAGGAACTGCATCCACCTTTCTTTTACTAAAGTCTGTATATCATAAAATTAAATCCAACCTTGAAATTAAAAATCTGAAAGAAAAAACCCCAATTTCTTACTTATTAGAACTAAAAAGTCCCTACCGATAAATTTGGTAGGGACTTCCTTGTTGTAATTAGATCGATTGATAAATATTTATTATTTTTTTAACCCCCTTGCCCGGATATTGGAGAAAAAAATACACTCCAACTGGTAGATAATAAAAATAGACAGAGAGTATGTTGAAATGCCATACTTTTCTAGGAATGCCTCTGTTTATTATCCCAACAGTAGCTACATGAGCCAACACTATACCAGATACAGCCACTACCAAGTTCTTTGTAAATGTCTCGTGACCGGACAGCCAACGAAGACATATCGCTGGTACTAAAGTAAGGGAAAAAATACCCCAATAGCCACTAACGCTACATAAGAAGGCAAATTTCCCCTTAAGATTTTTCCTAGACGTCAATGCTACCAACTCTCGTAGCGTCTCTTTCATGGTTATCACCTCTAAAATTATATTGATTTTTCAATATGAACTAAGATTTACGATACCAGTCGATTAGCTGTTTGTCAATTGATAAAGGCATGTCCCAAACGAAGTCCATTCACCAACCTAATTTGGCCCCATCGGCGCAGGCAAAGGCACCCGCACCACCGCTGCCTGCTTCTTGTGCCCCTGTTCCCATTGGCTGTAGGTGCAGGGGTCCACTCTGATCTTCCGGCCATCTGCTCTTGAACCCCACATAAAAAACCGCATTCCATCACCCCTCGTCCTGGCCAGGACATTTTTCTTCCCCAACTCTCTCACTCCTGGGTGTACAATATGGATAAACAGAAACTATAAACCCCAAGGAGGGAATCTTATGCTTTCCAGAATCTTTTCAGGCGCAGTTCACGGCATTCACGGAACACCGGTCACGGTGGAGGTGGATATCGCCTCGGGACTACCCAGCCTTTCCACGGTCGGGTTGCCCGACACAGCAGTCCGCGAAGCCAGGGACCGGGTGGTGGCGGCGGTGCGGAACTCCGGCTTCGACTTCCCGGTCAAGAAGATCACAGTCAACCTGGCTCCCGCCGATGTGAAGAAAAAGGGCGCCGCCTTCGATCTCCCTATGGCCGTAGGCATTCTGGCCGCCTCGGAAATGGTGAAGGAAATCCATTTGCAAGACTGGTGTCTGGTGGGAGAATTGGCCTTGGACGGCACTTTGCGGTCGGTCAAAGGCATTTTGCCCATTGCCTTGGAAGCGTATACCCGAAAGCTCAAAGGCATCATCCTGCCCAAAGCAAACGCCCAGGAAGCCCTGATGGTGCGAGGCTTGCAGGTGTTCGGAGCCCGGACCTTGAAGGAAGTGGTGGATTTCCTCAATGCGGAGGAAACGCAAGGCGAAAAAGCGGAGAAGATGCCGAACCACTCCAACGGGCCAAGTCCTTCCGATGTGGATTTCTCGGACGTGAAGGGTCAGCAGTTCGCCAAACGCGCGTTGGAGATAGCCTGCGCCGGGGGTCATAACGTCATTATGATCGGACCTCCGGGATCAGGGAAAACCATGCTGGCCAAACGCATCGTCACCATCCTTCCGCCCATGAGCTTCGAGGAATCCATCGAGACGACCAAGATTCATTCCGTGGCCGGATTGGTATCACGGGAGGCCGGTCTGGTCACCCAAAGACCCTTCCGCAGTCCCCATCACACCATTTCCAATATCGCTTTGATCGGCGGGTCGCACAACCTCCTTTTTACGACACCCTTGTGCAGGGGTTATTTTGACTCTCGCAAAAGGCGATTTTCTCCATTTGAATATCAATAGAATCTATTGTTTGCTCCAGAGCGGGCTTCGCATCTACCCGTATCATTGTCTGGGCGTCCACTTTCTGAATCGCCACCGACAAGGAAAGAATTACAGAAGCAAGTTGAGCTAAGATTATTTCGATGTCTTTCTAGTATACCATACCCAGAAAAAAGAAAAGAGCCTATGTGAATAGACTCTTTGAAATAGCGAGGCGGTTTTTGTCAAAGAACACTCAAGGAGAATCAAGAACGTGCTTTGTTTTGTACCGCCCCAGTTCGTGTCTGGCAGAGAGGTCGAATCTCTATGCTTCAACGCTTTTTTGATATATTAACTTAAATTTTCTAGTAATAGCAAGAGTTATTTTTTATTTAATTTTAACTCCGTATATTCAACACTATCACAACTCCATCCTTTTACTATTTCTCCACATATCCCACATTTGTTTTTACAATCACATTTTTCAAATTTTTCGTGCCAAAAGTTATAACTACATTTCCATTGACCATTTTTTCTCCTATTAAATTCTTCCATAGATTGAGAGGAAAAAATACCGGAAATTTCATTCGTATTTATAAAATCAGTTTCAAATTCCACAAATTGTGGCTTATCTTTGTCGCACAAGCTCCCTGCCTACCGGCAGGCAGGCTTTTTACGACACCCTTGTGGGGGGCATCTTCGACGCGGTGGCGTTGGGGGTGACGGCGTTCAAAACGGAGGGCTGAAAACACGTTGCCGAATTTATGCATTTGTATCTTGACAGAATCAATGAAATTTTATTTAATATTCTGGGGTGGGATCGAAAATAGAATAGAACTTTACTGACTGATGCGGCAAACGCAAGGCTGGGCAGAGTTTGTTGCCCGGCCTTTTTATTTT